>Ga0222632_1000033_pt1 | contig 141450 bp, 115 predicted proteins | sample AntAcemetageno46_FD_179828 | JGI IMG/M metagenome (GOLD analysis project Ga0222632, IMG submission 179828) | Saline water microbial communities from Ace Lake, Antarctica - #46 | ecosystem: Environmental > Aquatic > Non-marine Saline and Alkaline > Saline | place: Antarctica: Ace Lake...
CAAATCCAAGTCGCTGTCATTACTCAACACACCACTTCCGGCATTGACCGTGGTCGTCGCATCTTCATCGACTGCTCCAGTGTCGTTCAACGCCACTGGGCCATCGTTCTGGCCAAGCACGGTGATCGTTACTGTTTCGGTCTGAGTTTCGAGACTCCCTCGCGAGCGAGCGGTGTATTCAAAAGTCGTGATCGCGCTCTCGCCGACGGCAAGACTTTCAAAGTTCGACCCGGGAGTGAATGTCACTTCGCTTCCCACAATGGCTGCGACCCCATCACTCGGATCAGCAGGTTGAGCCACCGAGGCGATCTCGAGGGGATTATCATCTCCGTCGGGATCGCTGTCATTTGCGAGCACTGAAATAGTAACCGGAGTCCCCTCGAGGGTAGACTCCGAGTCGGGATTTGTGACAAGAGCGTCATTTGCTCCGTTGATTGTCACAGTAGCTGTCGAGGTGGAGGTACCTCCATTACCATCAGAAATCGTGTAGGCGAACGAGTCAGTAATAACGTCACCTCCATCGAGAGCCTCAAACTTATCGTTTGGATCATAATCGACGGTCCCATTTGCATTCACAGTGACGAGGGCACCACTCACAAGTGTGATAGTCCCGCCTGCGGCGATCCCGTTTATCTCAGTAACGGTCAGACTGTCTCCGTCGACGTCGCTATCGGCAGCCGTCGAATCATCGATTCCCAATAAGTCAATATTCACGACGGAATCTTCATTCGTCGTTTCAACGTCATTGATCGCAACAGGATCATCGTTCAGTCCATTGACGGTAACGGTTACAGTTTCCACTTCACCCGTCGTCAGGGCGTATTCGAAAGTGACTGTCTCCGATTCCCCTATTGCGAGATCATTGAAATCACTCCCGGGGTCAAAGGTAATGGTCGTCCCATCTGTCGAAGTAGATCCCTTAGCCGGCGTCGAAACGGTATTGATCACGAGCACTTCACCGGTATCCGGATCGGTATCGTTATCGAGAACACTCAGTGTAATTGCTGTCTCTTCATCTGTTTCACCTTCGTCAGGCGCCGTATTCGTGAGATCCTCGACTCCAGTTACGGTAACAGTGATCGTGGCAACATCTGTTCCGCCATTCCCATCAGAGATGAAATAGTCGAAGCTCACAGTTTCATCAACTCCGTCATCGAGCGAGTCGAAATCATTTCCCGGATTGAAGACAATGCGGTTCTCGCTATTGATTGTGGCACTGCCCTTCGAAGGCTGATCGACTCCAGTTATCAAGAGAAGGTCACTGGTGTCGACATCTGTATCGTTCCCGACAGCATCGATCGTGATTGGAACATCCTGATCTGTCCTGATAGAATCATTGTTTGCCACTGGATTATCATTCACTCCGTGAATGGTGACCGTAACGGTTTCTACCTGCGTTGCGCCACTCCCGGCAGCCACGGCAGTGTACTCAAATGTCGTCGTAGCACTTTCTCCGAAAGCCAAAGAATCAAAATTTGATCCGGGGGTGAACGTCAGGTTATTTGTATTGTTAACTACGATCCCATCGTTAGCATTTATCGGTTGATCGACAGATTCGATAGTGAGCGAATCATTGTCATCCAAGTCCGAGTCATTTGCCAGAACATCAATAGTGACTGAAGTCTCTTCATCCGTCCGATCAAAGTCAGGATTTGTCACCGTTGCGTCGTCGACACCATTAACGGTAATGGAAACCGTCGCGGTATCAGTATTTCCATTCCCATCTGAAATATCGTACTGAAATGTGACCACTTCGCTCTGGCCTACGCCAAGATGGTCAAATTCGCCGCCGGGATCGAAGGTTACGTCTCCATCATTGTGAAGCACAAGCCCGGATGAAGGTTGGGTAACCCCCGTAATCGTCAGCGTATCGCTACCATCTGGATCAGTGTCATTCAGGATAGTATTGACAACTAGCTGGCTATTCTGGTCCGTCGAACCTGTATCATTGTTAGCTTCGGGCGCGTCATTTCTTCCCTCAACAACAAAAGTTACCGCACTGTTAGAAGTCGCACCCGCGTCGTCGGAAATCGTATATGCTACGATTACTGTCGCGGTTTCTCCAACCGCGAGATTCTCAAAGCTTCCATTGGGATCGTACGAAATACTATTGTCACCGTTTAAAGTAGCGACACCAGAAGGAGGAGCCGAAATCCCTGTCACAGTTAAAGTATCGCCAACATCAGGATCACTGTCGTTAGCGAGAACATCCACTGTAACCGGAGCATCCTCGCCTACGCTATACTTATCAGCAACAGCGTTTGGAGGATCGTTTACTCCCGTCACGCTGATGACGACTTGTGAAGTTGCTACGCTTCCGCTGGCATCAACTATCGAGTATTGAAAGGATTCTGTTCCGATTTCCCCAACACGCAATCCCTCAAACTTGGAGCCCGGTTCGACAGAGACATTCCCCGAGGCACCAACGACAACCACAGTGCCGCCGGGCAGAGTTACACGATCTCCTGGCGAAACGCCAACCCCGGCAATTGCCTGCAATGTCAGACCGCCGCCTACTGGATCAGCGTCATTCACAAGTAGATTAATGGCTATAGCCGGACCTCCGGCGATCCCGCTGCCTGAGTCTGATACTGCAGAGGGTAGGGGCCCACTTCCGTTCGTCGTTTGAATGATCGTTTGTTCAGCGATTTCCTGCTCATTTCGTTCACCACCGCCACCAGAGGATGCCGCGGCCTGGCTTCCCACCGGCAACACATTGCGGCTTAATTCGTCAATCTGTTCAACAAACTCAATATATTCGGTATTCGAAAATCGCATCAGGGTGAAAGACTTCGCATTCGGAAGATTCCCTGTTTGACTGTTGAATTCATACGCCTCAGAAACCGGCTCAATCGGGTTCAGGCTGATTGTAATCGGCTCCGCCCCTTCTTCCTGAGCATAGAAGTCTTCCAGGATTGCTTTCGACCCGTTCTCAAAAAGGATCTCCAAATCTTCGTTTTCCGGACGAAGGCTGACTTCGACAGGGTTCCCGGATTCGTCCATGACAACAATGTCATCACCGGGGCTAACATCGACATTCGTCACCTCGCCGATTGGGATGAGGCTTTCCTTTCCCTCTGAATCAGTGATTTGCAAAAAGTAGTTCATGAAATAGTGCGTTTTAGCTTAGGGAAAGCGATCACTTGAAGATTCGGATTCGAGAATTCTGCGGAGGCGTCATCCTGAAGAATTTGAAGACACCTCCTTTTGGTTTGGCGTCCGCCGATGGCTGAACAGGAAGTTGATTCCGTTCGACATAATATTCCTGTTCGAGTGAAGCGTAATCGGCCTCAGGTCCAGCGGTATCAAATCGACTATTCATGAGATGCCCCTGAGTCAGAGGAACCCGCGCATCCGGATCAGAGTATGTGAAGGAAGCCGCTTCAGTCTTTGGATCGATGACGGACTTGTCGTCCAATCCGCATCCTTCGCATCCATCTCCACCGAGGATAAACGAGGTTGCTAAACCCTGAATGCCGAGAATTCGATAGGATGAGGTGTCGAGATCAAAGTTGGCATCGAGAAGTCGGGATTTTGCGGTGTAGTATTCAGACTGAACATCGAGAATGTTGAGCAACTCTTGACGACCTACTTTGAACTGCTCACGATAATCATCTGTGACCAGGTTAAGCTCTTCTGCATAGACCTGTAGCGCATCAACAGAGGCCATAGACCCCTCCCTTTCCTGCCAGAGAACGCCAAGATTGTAATGGCGCTCCAGATCAGCAGTTCTGAGCAGTTCCTCATATTTGCCGACTTGAAAATGCTCCTTCTCTTTGGCCGCCCGGTTGTATCCTCCGGAGAATAGATCCCAACTTGCTACGACCAAACCGCTGACCTCATTATCCTCTCCTCGAACTCCTCCGAGGTCCCGCCCCACTGAAGCACCACCATCAAGATAGATGCGCGGGCGATCAAGCCCTTCTGAGGCGCGGGCACGGAACTGGGCTGCCTCAAGTGCTTCCGCTGAAGCAAGGTAACTGAAATTATTACTGAGGTCCACGGACTCCATCGACGAAGGAACCCCCGGGATATCGGGAATAGTGAGACTGTGGGGCGTCATTCCTGTGAGGCGCTCAAAACGATTGCTAGCCAGCCGAAATGCGAGCTTCGAAGTTGCCAGCGTATTGGTGGCAAGCCCAAGGCGCCCTTGAACAAGCGCGAGATCAGAACGAGCGCCGCCTGCGCGAGCTCGTTCTTCGAGCATGTCACGCATGCGTTCATGGTTTCGAACATTCAGTTCAGCCAATTCTATCTGACGCTTGGTTCGAGTCACTTCGAGATAAACTTCAGCAAGGTCGACAACTCTTTCCTCGATCATGCTCTTCTCAAGATACTGCTGAGCGAGAAACGCATTTCTCGAGGAGCGCGCCTGATTCACGGTGGTTCCTCCGTCATAGAGCAACTGACGAATCGAAAGTCCCGCCTGGCGTTGAAAGAGACTTTCTCCTGATTCGAAAAGCCCGTCTGTTGAACGGTCCCGCTCAGTTACTCCAGCTGACGAATTCAGAGAGAGTCTAGGAAAGAGGCCTGAGCGACTTAATTTCTGATCCTCACGACTGCTCAGTGTGTCATACTCAGCCGCATTAAGTTCCGGCTCAAACTCCAACATCCGACAAACCGCTTCCCGCAAAGTCTGAGACTGGGCCGAAGTTGGTAGAAATCCAAGAGTGACCGTCATAGTCACCCAAATTAGCGCAAATTTGGTGTAATTCATCATGAATTTTAATTATTACCATAAATATCATAATAAATTACGGAAATGCAAATAGAATTTTGTTCTTAATTATTCGATGCGCCGAAGAATAATATTAAGCCGTTGACCGGGAGCAATCAGCGAAACGGCCAGAAAACAGGGACAAGGAGCGATGCGACGCCCCAGAGGATGAGATTCAACGGGACCCCGACCTTGGGGAAGTCCGTGAATTTATAGCCCCCTGCCCCGTAGACGTAAGTGTTCGTCTGATAGCCGATCGGAGTGGCGAAGCTCGCGCTGCATCCGAACATCATCGCAACGATAAACGGGCGCGGATCGACGCCCATTTCGCCCTCGTAGACGACCTTCGACGCGATCCCGATCACGATCGGTGTGAGCAGCGCCGCGACCGCATTGTTGCTGATCAACTCCGTCAGCGTCGAGCTCAGTAGATAGACGACCGCCAAAATCACGAAGGGCGAAAAGTCGCCGAAGATCGCCATGATCCCACTCACAAGGAGCTGCGCCGCTCCGCTTTGATCCATCGCGAGGCCGAGCGCCAGCATCCCGAAAATCAGAAAAACAATGTTCCACTGCACCGCCTCGTAAGCTTGCTGAGCAGTGAGACAGCGCGAAATGATCATCCCGATCGCGGCGAGAATCGCCAGCGCCGGGATCCCGAGCACTTTGAACGAGGCCCCGAGGACAAACGCCATCGCGATCCCGACTCCGATCCAGACTTTCTTCTTATTCACCTTCAACTCCGGCGTGTCGGAAATGCTCACGAAGTCCTTCTGGCTCTGGAGGCGGCTCAAGGCATCCGGCGCGCCCTCCATGAAAAGCGTGTCGCCGAAAGCAAGGCGGACGGTGTTGAAGTCGGCCTTCAGGTTCACGCCCTGCCGGTGAATCGCGAGGACGTTGATGCCGTAATTCCGGCGAAAGCCAATCTGCTTCAGAGTTTTCCCAACCATGTCCGATCGCGGGCCGATGATGCCTTCGATCATTTTCAACTCACGCGTCTCCAGCTCGGTCAGGTTGAGCGGATCCTGCCCCTCAAAGCTCACCCCTCCCTTCTCTTTCAGCTCCTTAAACGCCTGACCATGAACCGTAATGAGGAGACGATCCTTTTCATGAATGATCAACTCATCCAGGTCCGTCGGGAGCGTCCGTCCCCGGCGACGGACCTCGAGGACCTGCGCCTTCGGGTAAGTTTTCAGCAAAGTCTCCACGAGCGTTTTCCCGACGAGCGGTGACCCCGGCTCGACTTGAAACTGCGTCAGGACTTCGCGCGTCACCTCGCTGTCGATCAGTTCCGAGAGGAGGCTGCGGTTCGGGAGCAGTTTCCGCCCGATGAAAATCAGGTAAAGGAATCCGACCACCGCGTAGAGGATCCCGAGCTTCGTCAGCTCAAACATTCCGAACGGAGTCTGCCCGTATTCCTGCGCGACCCCGTCGATGATGAGATTCGTCGACGATCCCGTCAGCGTGCAGGTGCCGCCAAGGATCGAGGCAAAGGAAAGCGGGATGAGAAGTCGCGACGCCCGCAGCCCCACGGCCCGCGCGTGAGCTAAAACGATGGGCAGAAAAACAACCACGATCGGCGTGTTGTTCACAAAAGCTGAGAGCACCGCGACCATCGTCATCATGACGAGGAGAACCCGCAACTCGCTCTCCCCCGCCACCTTGGAGAAGAATTTTCCCATCGCGTCGATCACGCCGGTTCGCTCCAATCCCGCGCTGAGAACAAACATGCAGGCAATCGTGATCGGGGCCCCGTTGCTGAACACCGTGAGTAGCCCCCGCTCAAGGATGACTCCATTTTCAACGACATCGGTGAGCGGGAGGATTCCGAAAAGCAGGACCGCTCCCATCGCGGAGAGCGCCACAATGTCCGGTGATCCCCACTCGCGGAAAAAGGCGAGGACGACCATCACGAGGATCACATAAATCGTGAGGACGGAGAGATTGATGCCCGGAAGCAGTGGCTGGAGGAAATCAATGATCACGGGCGCATTCTAAAGAGCAGCCCCGCGAATCCAAGTCAGCAATTGCGGAATCACCGCCTTTTCGCTACTTTCGCCCATCATGGAGACGCATCGACCGCCCACTGCCTTCGAGACCAAAGTCTACGACGCGCTGCAACTCATCCCGAAAGGCAAAGTGACGACCTATGGCCTTCTCGGAAAATACATCGATTGCGGCTCGCCTCGTGCCATCGGGCAGGCCCTGAAGCGAAACCCGTTTGCTCCCGACACCCCCTGCCATCGCGTCGTCAGTTCCGACCTGAAGATTGGCGGATTCTTTGGGCAAAGCGAAGGGGAGCCGATTCGCCGGAAACGACGCCTCCTCGAACATGAAGGCGTCATCTTTTCCGAAAACGGGACCATCAGCCCCGACTGCTGCTACCAGTTCGATGAGTGAAGAACTCGACCTCGCCGAGGCGATGAAACGGGAACTCGCCGATAATCTCGCCGATCTCGAAGTCTACCGCATGCCTTTCGGTCGCTATCAGCACCGCCATCTCCACACCCTCCCCTACGAATACCTCCACTGGTTCGTCGAGCGGCAAAACGGATTCCCCTCGGGACGACTCGGAGAGCTCATGGAATTTGTCTACCACACCAAAGCCGCCGGAGCCGAGATCGTCTTTTCAAAAATCGGAAAGAGATAGAGCGCGCAAGTAGGCCGGGTTACCAACCCTTCTCCGAAGACTCCGCCGCACATCCATCGCAACGACGGGTTAGGCAACCCATCCCACCTTCCCACCTTCCCACCTTCTCACCTTCTCACCTTCTCACTCCCCCCTACCTCGCCGTGGGATCGAGCACTTCGACCGTACCACCCACCGCTTTCAGCAAACGATCAATCCTCACCGGTTTCCGAATCACATCCTTTATCCGCACATCGCGGCTCAATTCCTCGGGGAGCCGTGGATCTTCTTCTTCGCGAATAAAGACGACTCCCGGAGCAAGGCGCTTCGGACCATGCTCGGTGACATACGCCTTGGAAATCAATTCATAGAGCAGCGGTCCGCTTAACTCCTCGAACTGCATCCCGAAAATAAAGACCCGATAAGATCGCTGCAAGGCCAACTCGAATCCCCTCAGCGGATTGGAAGTCGTCACGACCTCCGCACCCGTGAAATTCTCCAGCGCCTCACGAATCAGTCGCGTCGTCGAAGCCACCGGCAGAACGACAAGGACACGCTCCGGACTGTATTCCTCGGCGGGAAGTGCGATGATGCCGTCAACCACTCCCTCACTGTCAATGATGTCCTCCAAGGCCTCTTCTTTCTCCTCAGGCAGTTCCGGAGTATCTTCAAAATCAACACCCTCGATCTCATCGAGATTCGTCTCGACCACAGCAATCCCAGACTCCTCTTGCGGAGAGCCGATTTGCCTTAATGTTTTCCATTTCCGTTCCGAACGACTTTCCATCTATGGGCGATAACGCTGTGATCAAAATTCAGGGAGCCCGACAGCATAACCTGAAAAACCTCAATTTGGAAATCCCGAGAAATCAGTTCGTGGTCATCACGGGCGTTTCCGGATCGGGTAAATCCTCGCTCGCCTTCGACACGCTCTACGCCGAAGGGCAGCGACGCTATGTCGAATCCCTCTCCGCCTACGCCCGGCAATTCCTCGATCAGCTCGAGAAACCCGAGGTCGATTTCATCGAGGGACTCACCCCGGCGATCGCGATTGAGCAGCGCAGTTCCCAGCCGAATCCACGCTCCACGATCGCGACCGCGACGGAAATTTACGACTACCTCCGCATCCTCTACGCCGCCCTCGGCCAACCGCACGATCCCGAGACCGGCGTCCCCCTTGTCCGCCACACCGTCAAAGATATCGTCGATGCGCTGACCTCATTTGCCGAGCGCACCAAGATCGTTCTCCTCGCTCCGCTCAAGGTTGAAAAAGGCGAAACCCTCAAGGATGTCCTCGAACGCTATCGCGCTCAGGGCTTTCTCCGCGCCCGCCTCAACGGCGAAATTGTCGAGATCGAGGAGGTGGGAGAAAAGCCGAAAGCGAAGCAGTCCGAGATCGTGATCGACCGCCTCGTCATCCGCGAAGACATCCGGAGCCGACTCGCCGACTCACTCGAGATCGCGCAAAAGCTTTCCGAGAACCACGTCTCCGCCCTCGTCCAGTCACCGGAGAGCGAAACCTGGGAGCAATACGATTTCACCTTTCAGTTCACCAACCCCGAAACCGGATTCAGCCTCCCGAAACTGACGCCGAAACATTTTTCCTTCAACAGTCACCTCGGAGCCTGCCCCGCTTGTCACGGCCTCGGGAGCCGCCTCGTTCCCGATGGCGAACTGATCGTTCCCAATCCTGACAAAAGCATCACCGAAGGCGGCATCAAGACCTGGTGGACCGGTTCGAAAACCCGGAAAGGATTCCATCAACGCGCCATCGAAGACCTCGCGAAAACCTACGCCGCCGATCTCGATGACCCCATCAAAGACCTCCCGCTCGATTTCAAAAAAGCACTCCTCTACGGCAACGACGACTTCGAGGGGCTCGCGACTCAGGCCCTCCGCCTCCTCGAAACGAGCAAGAGCGAGGTGACGAAACGAAACGTCCGCCGCTTCATGAGCGCGAAGCCCTGCCCGACCTGCGAAGGGAAACGGCTCAAGGACGAGATTCTTTCGATCACCCTGAATCATCACCTCACGCCGCTTTCGATCGAAGGCTTTACCTCTCTCGGCATCACCCAGGCGCTCGACTGGCTCAACGATGTCATCCTGACCGATACCCAGGCGACCTACGCCACCGAAGTTCTCAGCGAAGTCCGGAAGCGCCTCGCTTTCCTCAACACCGTTGGACTCGGCTACCTCTCTCTCGACCGGCAAAGCGGCACCCTCTCCGGAGGCGAAAGCCAGCGCATCCGCCTCGCGACGCAACTCGGAGCCGGCCTCGCCGGAGTGCTCTACGTCCTCGACGAGCCGAGCATCGGACTCCACCAGGCCGACAACGAGCGGCTCATCGCGACCCTCAAAAATCTCCGTGACATGGGGAATTCCGTCATCGTCGTCGAGCATGACGAAGACACAATCCGTGCCGCCGATCACCTCCTCGACCTCGGCCCCGAAGCCGGGGAAAATGGAGGTCAGCTCCTCGCTCAGGGAACGCCCGACGAAGTCATCGCCCACCCCGACTCCGTCACCGGTGCGTATTTGTCAGGACGAATCAAAATCGAGCCACAACCGCCGATCCTCTTCGACACCGAACCGCGCGAACTCACGGTCCGGGGCGCCCGCGAGCACAATCTCAAGAACATCGACGTGAGCTTTCCGATCGGACAATTCGTCTGCGTGACCGGCCTTTCCGGCAGCGGAAAATCCACCCTCGTCGATGACATTTTGCGCCGCGCCCTCTTCCGGCATCTTCACCAAAGCAAAGAGAAGCCCGGTCAACACGACAGTATCGAGGGGATCGAACACCTCGACAAAGTCATCGTCATCGATCAAGCCCCGATTGGTCGCAGTCCCCGCTCCAACCCCGCCACCTACATCGGAGTCTTCGGCCCGATCCGTGACCTTTTCTCAAAGCTCCCCGCCTCCCGCGCTCGCGGCTACGAGCCGGGACGCTTCAGCTTCAACGTCACCGGAGGGCGCTGCGAAGCCTGCCAGGGTGACGGCCTCATCAAGATCGACATGCACTTTCTCAGCGACGTTTACGTCACCTGCGAATCCTGCAGCGGCCGCCGCTACAATCGCGAAACTCTCGACGTCACCTACCGAGGCAAGAGCATCGCCGATGTCCTCGAAATGACCGTCGATGACGCCGTGACCTTCTTTCAGAAAATCCCCAAGATCAGCCAACAACTCCGCGCCCTCCGCGACGTCGGCCTCGGCTACGTCCGCCTCGGCCAATCCGCGACAACCCTTTCCGGAGGCGAAGCCCAGCGCATCAAACTCGCCGCCGAGCTCGGCAAAACCGCGACCGGCAACACCCTCTACCTCCTCGACGAACCCACGACCGGCCTCCATTTTGCGGACATCGCCACGCTCCTCGAAGTCTTCTATCGACTCCGCGACCAGGGCAACACCCTCATCGTCATCGAGCACAACTTAGACGTCATCAAATGCGCCGACTGGGTCATCGACATGGGTCCCGGCGGCGGCGAAGAAGGCGGCGAAGTCATCGCGACCGGTACCCCGAAGGCGATCGCAGCGGCAAGAGATTCCCTCACCGGAAAATATTTGAAACGGTATTTTTAAGAAAGAGCAGTCCCATGAAATCAGACACTTCTCCTGAAGGACATTGATCAGAAAGCCTCTTCATCCGTGACAATTCGTGTCGATTTGCCTTCGGCTTTCTCCACTTCGTTCCGAATGTGGTTCTAAAACCGACCGGACCTGAGCAACAACGTAGCGAAAGATGTCACCGGTTTCTGCAGCCCTTACCGGAATCCATGAAATCAAGGTTCCATCCGTTAAAATCCATGATTCCTCTAATCTGTACATGGATTGAACATGGATTTTAAGGATTTACATGGATTAAGAATTCGAACTCAGCTTTCGCAACGCACGCTCGCCACGCCGGGACCCGCAAACATCAGCGCCGAAAAAAAACGCAACCATTCGCCGCCGCGCAGGTTCACTCCGGCATGAAGCGAATCCTCCTCCTCACTTTTCTCAGCTCCACCCTCATCGGCTCGTCTTTCGGCCAGGGCGCTCGACCAACTGACATAGCCGCCTCACCTCAAGCCGTGGGCAATGCCGGCATCATGTGGTATACCACCTGGGACACCGCGATCGAGGAAGCGGAACGCTCCAACCGTCCGATCTTCTTTATGGCTGCAGCCGCGACCTGCTCGGGGATTCCCGGAGTCTTCTGACCCGGTTACACCCAAACGCAGAACAGTTTGTTCTCGACTAAAGAATTTATTGAAGCCTCCCGTGAGTTTGTTTGTGTTCGTCTCGAAACTTTCGAAAACAAAGAACATGAAGCAATTGTCCGCCGAATCCTCGACGGCCGCTTTGCTAACACTGCCTTCTGCATCCTCGCTCCGGACGGCGAGACGCAACTGACCCGATCCAGCCGCGGCCCACAAAGCATTCTCGGCACCACAGGTCGTGGTCCTTCTGCAGAGAAAGGATCGACCGACGATGTCATTGCGGCGATGAAAGAAATCTCAGACGAGTATTCTCTAAAAGGAGATTCAGGCAAAATCGTTTTGCAGGATTTCCACACCTTCCGCCAGGCCTTGAATGTCGCGTCAGGCGACCAGCGGCTGCTCCTCTTCGTCGCCGCCTCACCCGGAGAGGTAGAGAAAAGCAGGGAAACACTGCAACCAGTCTTTGCACAGGAAGACATCATCGGCCGCTTCCACCTCGATTTCGGATCACCGGCGACCGACGCCTCCTGGGCCGATCACGTTTCCGATACCTGGGCGAAATCCGGATACTTCATCATTCAGGCAGACCCATTCGGACAGAAAGGAAAAGCCATTTCGCAACTTCCCCTCACCGCCGATCAATCCGCCATTGCCGAAGCTCTCCTCTCCGCGAACAAGCTCTTCGCCGCCTCCGAGGAACGAAAGGTTTATTCCTCACATGTCGCCGAAGGTCGCCGCGAAGACATCTTCTTCGAAAATGAAATCCCTTATGGTGAAGACCGCGACGGCGATGGAAAGATCGATGGCGAGGGAGGAACCGGCGGCAAGGGTAAAGGTAAGGGCAAAGGAAAGGGATGAAAGACCAAGAAAGATCGACCTCATCCGTAAGCAAGGTGAGGCGCTTTTCGTCCTCTCCCTATCATGAAGCTTACCCTCCTCCTCTTCTCCGCCCTCTTCCTTTCCCACGGTTCCAGCATCGCTGAGGAAGGCACCCTCGAAGCCGCCATCGAAACCCGCAAAACCGAAGGCCGCGCCAAGGCCTCACCCGAGAAGCTGGCCGCCTACGCCGAAGGAATCGAAGCGGTCAAAAAAGCGGAGACAGTCAAAGGAGCGATTCAGGTCGGGGACATGGCTCCCGACTTTACCCTCCCAAACGTCACCGGCGCCGAAGTCACGCTTTCCGACAAGCTCAAAGACGGCCCCGTCGTTCTCACCTGGTATCGCGGTGGATGGTGCCCCTACTGCAATATCCAGCTCGCCGCCTACCAAAAAGTCCTCCCCCAGATCGAAGAACTCGGTGCTCAGTTGATTGCGATTTCCCCGGAACTTCCTGACAAATCACTCAGCACCGCTGAGAAAAACGGCCTCCGTTTCGAAGTCCTCTCCGACGTGAACTCCAAGGTCGCGAAGGACTACCGCCTCGTCTTCGAACTCACTCCCGAGGTCGAAAAACTCTACGCGGAATTTTTCGATATCGTCGAATACAACGGTGCCGACGCCGCGAAGAACGAACTGCCCTTAGCCGCGACCTACGTCATCGCCGAAGACGGCACCGTCGCCTGGGCTTTTTTGGAGGCGGACTACACGAAGCGCGCCGAGCCACGGGACATCATCGCAGCGCTCGATGCGTTGGAGTGAGGATCGGAACCGGTGGCAGGCTCACCGGTCACTCCGAGTGGTGATTCTGCGCTGAATCTCTGCTTTCTATCCCCTGATCTTTCGGCATGATTAAGGGGAGTCTTTGCTATGCCCGCCGCCACCCCACCCGCTTCGAAAAGCAAGTCCCGCGAGAACCCGGGCGCGAAATCTTTCACCCACAGGCGTTCGCATAGGGGCAATCACCCTTCTTAGAAAAGTTCCCCTTTTGGGAACCTTCGGCTTGATTTCACTCTTCTTATCGATCACTCTAGTCATGCGAATCATTAGCAGGGGCACTTTGCGCGACTTTTGGGCGACTCATGCCGACGCGGGGCAGCCATTGTGCGCCTGGTTTCATGAAGCCAGTAATGCGCACTGGACCAGCCCGGCCGCGATCAAGCAAGCCTACCCCTCAGCCGACATCCTTCCCGACAACCGGATCGTTTTTAACATCAAAGGCAACCACTACCGGCTCATCGTCAAAATCCACTACAACACCAGCATCGTTTTTATTCGCTTCATCGGCACCCACGCTGAATACGACAAGATCGATGCGACCCGCATCTAGTCGTCCATTTCTAATTGCCTTCAAAATGAGACCTAAAATCCTCCAGAATCAGGACGACTACCGCACCGCGCTGAAGCAGGTCGAAGCCCTCATGGACGCCGCCCCCGGGAGTCCGGACGAGCAGTCGCTGGATCTGTGGACTTTGCTCCTTGAGGACTATGAGTCGAAACACCACCCCGTGCCTCCGCCCGACCCCATCGAAGCGATTCGTTTCCGGATGGACCAGCTCGGTCTCAAGCCCGGCGATCTTACCGCCTACATCCCGAGCAAAAGCAAAGTGTCTGAAGTCCTCAACGGCAAGCGCCCGCTCAGCCTCAGCATGATCCGCGCCCTCCAATCCGGCCTCGGGATCTCCGCCGATATTCTGGTTCAGGAAGCCCCGGTCCCCTACGACTCGGAATCAGGAACTGCGAAACACACGAAAAAACAAACAGGCTGAAACCCGGAGATCGTAGATTGAGCGCGTCACTGATAAATAACGATTTCAGATTAGATTTCTCTATTTCCGAAGTATGGAGCCACCACTGAGTCAAATTTCGCCGATGAACGCAGATTTTCTCTTCCATCCAGTTGTCAGGGAATCCTCGACGGTTCAAACCAAACTGGAGGAAGGCATGGCATGAAAAAGAAGCCCGACAACAAGGAGACTTCCATCACCCGCTCCTCCGCAGCGGAATACCTCACCTTCATCACCGCCAAGGGTGAAGGCGGCGTTGAGGCCATCTACGCGGATGAGGACGTCTGGCTGAGCCAGAAAATGATGGCGACGCTCTACGACGTGAATGTGAGAACCATCAACGAGCACCTGAAAAAACTCTTTTCCGACGATGAACTTCGGGAGGATTCAGTTATCCGGAAATTCCGGATAACTGCCGTTAAACCCATGGGATTCGACAGGATTGGCCCAAATGCTTTGCCAAGCCTGCTTGATCGCGAGACTGGACCAAAACGTATCCACTCTGAAAACCATCTGCGCCCAGCGGTGCCATCTACGGTTAATCTTCAGTCAGGAGGCAAGCCATGAGCGAACTCGTCCTCTACACCTCCGATGACGGGCTCACCCGGCTCGACCTTCGCGTCGAAGGCCAAACCGTCTGGCTCACCCAGCTTGAGATCGCAGACCTCTTCCAGACGACCAAGCAGAACGCCAGTCTCCACGCCAAAAACATCTTCGAGGACGGCGAACTGGCCGAGGATTCAGTTGTCAAGGAATCCTTGACATCTGCCGCCGATGGCAAGCGCTACAAGACCAAACTCTACAACCTCGATCTCATCCTCGCCATCGGCTACCGGGTGCGCTCGCCGCGGGGCGTCCAGTTTCGCCAATGGGCCAGCGCCCATCTGAAGGAGTATCTCGTCAAAGGCTTCGTCATGGACGACGAACGCCTCAAGAACCCCGGCGGCTGGGATTACTTCGACGAACTCCTCGCCCGCATCCGCGAAATCCGGGCTTCGGAGAAACGCTTCTACCAGAAAGTCCGCGACCTCTTCGTGCTCAGCAGCGACTACCGGGGACAGGAAAAGGAAACCGCCCGCTTCTTCGCCGAAGTCCAGAACAAGCTCCTCTTCGCTGCCGCTGGAAAGACTGCCGCCGAGTTGATCGTCGATCGCGCCGATCCCACTCGCCCGAATATGGCCCTCACCACCTGGAGCGGCTCCCGTGTCCGCAAGCAGGACATCATCGTCGCCAAGAATTACCTCAGCGAAGATGAGGTTGATACCCTCAACCGTCTGGTCGTCATCTTCCTCGAACAGGCCGAACTCCGCGCCAAGCAGCAGAAAGAACTGACCCTCGACTACTGGCGCAGCAGTGTCGATCGCATGCTCGCCTCCAACGACCAGCCCCTCCTCGACGGCCCCGGCAGCGTCAGCCATGAGGACATGAAGACAATCGCTGCAGAACGCTATGAGGACTTCGATGCCAAACGCCGCCAGCAGGAAGCCATCGAAGCCGATGCCGAGGATTTGAAAGCGATTGAGGACTTGGAGAAAGACCTCAGAGAGAAGGGAGGGAAATCATGAGCTACGTGAATCCTTTCCTCGACCTCTGCCGGGAGCTGCGGCACCTGCAGGATGAGGCAGAAGCGCTCGGACTCTTTGCCGGTGATCGAGATCTTCTTGATTGCCCCACCTGCGGACTCTTCGAGGATGTCACGGCGGAAGGCCTTCTCATCACCTCCCGCCAGCTGGCGCATCCTCCCCTCGACACGGGCTTGAGGTTCCACGAAGGTTCCGCCAATACATTCCAATGTCCGGCCTGTTCCAGGGCCATTTCCCTCAACCACCAGAATCATGGCGAAGCAGCGTAAAGCAGAACCCAAGGACAAATCCCTCGAATCCTGGATCTGGGACGCCGCCTGCTCCATCCGCGGGGCCAAGGACGCGCCGAAATACAAGGACTTCATCCTCCCCCTCATCTTCACCAAGCGCCTCTGCGACGTCTTTGACGACGAGGTGAACCGCATTGCCGCCGAGGTCGGCTCGCGCAAGAAGGCCTTCCAGCTCGCCAAGGCCGATCACAAGCTCGTCCGCTTCTACCTCCCGCTGGTGCCCGACGATCCCGAGGAGCCCGTCTGGTCGATGATCCGCAAGCTCTCCGACAAGATCGGCGAAGGCGTCACCACCCACATGCGCTCCATCGCCCGGGAAAACCCGCTCCTGCAGGGCATCATCGACCGCGTCGACTTCAACGCCACCACCCACGGCCAGCGCGACATCGATGATGATCGGCTCTCCAACCTCATCGAGGCCATCAGCACCAAACGCCTCGGGCTCGACGACGTCGAGGCCGACATCATTGGCAAGAGCTACGAATACCTCATCCGCAAGTTCGCCGAGGGCGGCGGCCAGAGCGCCGGCGAGTTCTATACCCCGCCCGAGGTCGGCATCATCATGTCGCGCGTCCTCGCCCCCGAGCCCGGCATGGAAATCTACGACCCCTGCTGCGGCTCCGGCGGCCTCCTCGTGAAATGCGAAGTCGAAAAGGAGCGCGGGTTTTCCAACCCGCGAAATTCTACCAAAAACACGGGTAAGAAAACCCGTGCCCCTTTGAAGCTCTTCGGTCAGGAATTCACCGCCGAGACTTGGGCCATGGCCAACATGAACATGATCATCCATGACATGGAGGGTGAGATCGAGATCGGCGACACCTTCAAAAACCCCAAATTTCGCAAGAACGGAAAACTCCGCACCTTCGACCGCGTTATCGCCAACCCCATGTGGAACCAAAGCTGGTTCACCGAGGCCGACTACGACGCAGACGAACTCGAGCGCTTCCCCGCCGGGGCCGGCTTCCCCGGCAAATCCTCCGCCGACTGGGGCTGGGTCCAGCACATGCACGCCAGCCTCAATGCCAAAGGCCGCGCCGCCGTCGTCCTCGACACCGGTGCCGCCTCCCGCGGCTCGGGCAATGCCGGCACCAACAAGGAAAAAACCGTGCGCCAGTGGTTCGTCGATCAGGATCTTGTGGAGAGCGTCCTCTACCTGCCCGAGAATCTCTTCTACAACACCTCCGCCCCCGGCATTGTCCTCTTCCTCAACAGGGCCAAGTCCCGCGAACGCGGGAGTAAGGTGCTGCTCGTCAACGCCAGCCAGATTTTCGAAAAGGGCGACCCCAAGAACTTCATCCCGGAGGACGGCATCGCCCGCATCTCCGACACCTTGCTCGGGTGGAAGGAGGAGGAAAAACTCAGCCGCATCGTCGACCACGCGGAGCTGAAGAAAAACGACTACAACATCTCCCCCAGCCGCTACATCCACACTAGCGACGCCGAGACCTACCGGCCGATTGCCGAGATCGTGGAGGAGCTGGATGTGATCGAGGCCGAGGCCAGGGAGACGGACAAGGCCTTGCGGGAAATTCTAGAGAAGATCGGGGTATGAGAGCGTTTATTTCCTATTCCCATCATGATGCGGAGTTTCTGACTGCACTCCATCAGCACTTAGCGGCACTTCGTCGACAGAATTTGCTCGAAGCATGGACCGACCGAGAGATTGATGCCGGAGGTGTTCTCGACGACGAAATCGCAGTGGCGATGAATAGCGCCAATCTTTTCCTTCTGCTTGTCAGCTCGTCGTTCATCAACTCCGACTACTGTTATGAAAAAGAGTTCAAGAAGGCACTTGAGAAATACAAGCTAGGCGAGGCCATGATTGTGCCGATCATCGTTCGCCCCTGCGATTGGGAGATTCCTGAACTGCGCCAGTTCAAGGCCCTCCCGGAAGATGGCATGGCCGTCCACAGCAAGCATTGGCACAGCATGGATGAAGCGTTTGCCAACATTGCTTCGGGCCTTCGATCGATGCTGGAGAAGCGAAAGAAAAAAACTGAAACGATTCAGGCGCCTGAGCGGCTACCCAGTGAGGAACAAGTAACCAGCGGAGCAAAGTTCACAAAACCCGATCTGGCTTTCGCCCAAGAATTGTTGGAGCTGATTTTGGAGCATCCTAATGAAGACGAACGTGGCCTGACAGAGATCCTTCGAGACAGTCCGGCAGGTGCGCTCTATCGGTCATTTATTCCAAATACAACAGCGGCAGGCGCAGCACCCTCGGTGAAGAAGTCACTCTTTGCTCGGGCAGTGGCAGAACTCGTTAGCCGTGGCTGGTTACTTCAACCGGAGGGGAATGACGCAGTTCGAATTTACGAACTAAATCCTGACACAGAGGAGGCAGCGCAATGATGGACGGCAAACCTTATCCAATCCCCAAACCGTGGAACGAATCATCCATTGGAAAGGTTGTCGTTAAAGCGAAGCAGCGTGATCCGCGCAAGCAGCCCGACGAGGATTTTCAATACGTTGATGTTTCGAGCGTCTCCAGCGAATCTTTCAAGATCACTAGCGCAACGCCGACGTTGGGAGCGGAAGCACCCAGCCGGGCCCGCAAAGCTATTGAGACGGATGACGTTCTCTTCGCAACCGTTCGCCCGACACTGAAGCGTATCGCGTTGGTTCCGCCAGAACACGATGGAGCAATCGCCAGCACGGGCTATTGCGTGCTCCGCTGCGACAAAGAGAAAGCTGACCCGGGATTCCTCTACTCATTTCTGATAACGGATCACTTCAACGCCCGGATGGCGGGGTTGGAACGTGGAGCGAGTTACCCTGCTGTTCGAGATTCGGACGTAAAGGATTCCTGGCTCCCTCTCCCCCCACTCCCCGAGCAGAAAAAGATCGCGCACATCCTTTCGACGGTGCAGCGGGCGATCGAAGCGCAGGAGCGGATCATTCAGACCACCACCGAGCTGAAAAAGGCCCTCATGCACAAGCTCTTCACCGAAGGCCTCCGCAACGAACCCCAAAAACAAACCGAAATCGGCCCCGTGCCCGAGAGCTGGGAGGTGGTGGAAATTGGTGATCTCGGCAAATGCGTCACTGGCTCAACGCCGAAAACCAAAGTCGCTTCGTTTTACGATCCACCAAGCCAAGATTTCGTTGCTCCTGCCGATCTTGGTGCACGCCGTTACGTCTACGACTCGCAGAAGAAAATTTCTCCTAAGGGAATGGCCACCATCCGCCCGCTTCCAAAGAACGCCGTGATGTGTGTCTGTATCGGTTCAAGCATCGGCAAGGTCGGCATGAGCTACCGGGAAGAGTCGGCAACGAATCAGCAGATCAATTCGATCATTTGCAAAAAGGGCAGAGACCCTGAGTTCGTCTATTACCTTCTGAACTACCGCTGGGAATACTGGAAGAGCTTCGCGACATTCGGCCCCGTTCCAATCCTCAGCAAGGGGCGCTTCTCGACAATCCTCATCGCAATCCCTCCGTCGATGGACGAGCAGCAAGCCATCGCCAAGCCGCTGGTCGCACTCGAAACGAAAGTGGAAGTCGCTGAGAAGAAAGTCGCCGCACTAAAAGACATGTTCCGCACCCTACTCCATGAACTGATGACCGCGAAAACTCGCGTTCAAGAACTCAAGATTTCCGTATGAGCAACGAAGCTATAGCACCTGCCACATTTATTCGCGAATACACCCGCGAGTTACACAATAAGAATGCCGCAGTGTTTGCGGGCGCAGGCCTATCGATGGATTCCGGTTACGTAGACTGGAAGGGGCTCCTTCGAGACTTCATTGAGGATCTCGAATTGAACCCCGACACAGAAACGGATCTGGTGACGATCGCTCAATTCCATTGCAACCAAGTCGGGGGCAAGGGGGCGCTGACTCAGCGAATCTTCGATGAGTTCTCGAAAACGAAAGCTCCAACAGAGAACCACCGAATACTCAGTCGCCTGCCAATCCAATCATATTGGACGACCAACTACGACAAGCTGATTGAAACGGCTCTGGTCGAGGCGAAGAAGGTTCCGGACATCAAGTATACGATGAAACACTTAGCAGTCACTCGACTAGACCGCGACGTGGCCGTTTACAAAATGCACGGGGATATTGAACACCCTGCCGAAGCAATAATTTCGAAGGATGATTATGAGGGCTACTCCGACAAGATGAGCGCCTATGTCGCGGCGCTGCGAGGAGATTTGATCGAGAGGACGTTCCTATTTCTCGGCCTGAGCTTCACGGATCCTAATCTGGATTTCATTCTGAGCCGAGTCCGAGTCCTCTATGAAGGCCATCAGCGTCATCATTACTCAATTCAAAAACGTGTTTCGAAGTGGACTGACGAATCTGACGAGGAATTTCGTTTCCGCGAGCTGAAGCAGCACTACTTCATCAAAGATCTTAAGCGCTTTGGCATTCAGACCGTCCTTGTCGATGAATACGCGGATATCACAAGCCTACTTAATGAAGTTGCCACCCGATTCCATCGGCAGTCGATCTTCATATCGGGAGCAGCCCACGATTTCGGGACTTGGTCGCAGAGTCCCACTGAGAGTTTTCTTCACGCTCTTTCCTACACTCTTTCGAGGAGCGGATGCCGGATCGTAACCGGATTTGGGCTTGGAATCGGCGGCCCCATAATCAACGGGGCGCTGGCTTGGTTGAATGACGAAGGCAAAACAATTTCCGATGAGGACATCGTGATGCGACCGTTTCCGCAGGTCGCAACTGGCGGGGCAAGCTTGGCCGATCAGTGGAAGGCCTACCGTGAGCAAATGCTCAATCAAGCGGGTATCGTCGTTTTTGTATTTGGAAACAAATTGGACCCTGCAGGAAATGTGATCCCATCTAATGGAATGAGGCAAGAGTTCGAGATCGCAGTCGAAGCAGGCCTTGTGCCTATCCCAATTGGAGCCACTGGATTCATGGCGGAAGAGCTTTGGAAAGAGGTTTCTGCCGATCTGATGAAGTTCATTCCTTCCGCAAACGCCGAGTTCGAGAAGGACTTTACGCGTTTGGGAGATGCATCGCTGTCGCCAGACGACCTTCTCCCCACGATTTCCAAACTGATCAACTACCTACAGAAAAATTAGTCATGGCCAAGAGAGTCTATTTCGCATTTCACTATCAAGACGTTATCGATTTCCGGGCTAATGTTGTTCGGAATCACAATGGTCTCTCAAGCTCGCAGGAAGCTGGTTATTTTGACGGATCGATTTGGGAGACCGCAAAGACGACCAGTGATCTTGCTTTGAAGAGGATGATTAATTCCGAATTGGTGGGAACCAGTGTGACTGCCGTGCTTGTTGGTTCTCAAACCCACGCGAGGCGTTGGGTTCGCTATGAGATCATGAAGAGTTTGGAGAAGGGTAATTCCCTGATTGCAATTCACATCAATTCGATCTCTGGCAAAGATAAGCTCGCGAAGTCGCTAGGACCTAATCCATTTGCGAACTTGGGTCTAGTGATCGCGGACGATGGGGTAACGGCGAGGCCAACTGAATGGAAGAATGACAAATGGGTATACTATAACGATTTGAACGCATTCAAAGTCCCAAAACAGCCAGCCGCGAGATGCGGTAAGAATCTTCCACTCACAACCTGGCTTCCAATTTATGACTGGGTTGCTAGTGATGGTTACAAAAACTTTCAAACTTGGATTAGCTGATGTCACTCCTAACTACTGCATCGGTAAGACAACGAGCAAAGCGAGTTGCTCCGACAAATTTTAGCGCCGGGAGGATTCTGGCTGAGATGATGGAGAAGCAGGCGTCTATTCAGGCGTTTGATATATTTCTTTCCCACGCATTCGACGACAAAGAGCTTATTCTTGGTGTGGCTTTAGTTCTGGAGGACCTCGGGCACACAGTTTACTTGGACTGGCGCGATGACCCCACTTTGGATCGACAGAATGTGAACGCGTCGACAGCAGAGGCGTTACGCGAGCGAATGAAGCAATCACGGTGTCTTTTCTACGCTACAACGGAGAACTCAAGTAGTTCGAAGTGGATGCCGTGGGAACTCGGATTCAAAGATGGAGAGAGCAGTCGATATGCGATTCTGCCGATTCAGGCAACTGTCCAGCGAAGTTTTAGAGGTCAAGAATATTTGGGCATCTACCCATATGTAACACAAGAAAAGGACACCGCCGACATTGAACAGCTTTGGGTGAGACGGAGTAGCACCTGCTACGTTCGATTTGATTTTTGGCTTCAAGGTCGAGCGCCTTTCGAGCGCGATTGAAACCATGCCAAAACCCGGAGAACATAAAACTGTCCAAGCCCGGATCCTCGAATACGCCGAGGCCATCGGTTGGACGGTTGTGTCCCGCGAGGAAGCCGAGCAGCGGCGCGGGTTTGATCCGGACGTCCCACCTGCCGACCGCGCCAAGAACCGCTCGCTCTTCTTCGACGACCTGCTCGACGCCCAACTGCGCACATTCAACCCACGCTACACCGACGCCGAGGGCGCCTTGCTCGGGCAGTTCCGCCATCTCCACACCGACATCTACGGCAACCGGGAATTCGTCGAGCACCTGCGCAACCAGGGCAAGTTCTTCGACCACGAGGAGAACCGCGAGCGCGACCTGATCCTGATCGATTACGAGGATCCGGCGAACAACGTTTACGAAGTCACCGAGGAGTGGGCCTTTCACAACGGCCACTACGGCACGCGGGAGGATGTCGTCTTTCTCATCAACGGCATCCCGGTGCTGGTGATCGAGTGCAAGAACGCCAACAAGGACGAGGCGATTGCCCTCGGGGTGGACCAGATCCGCCGTTACCACCGCGAGACGCCCGAGCTGTTCGTGAGCCAGCAGCTTTTCACCGCCACCGACGCCATTGGCTTTTCCTACGGGGTGAGCTGGAACACAGTGCGGCGCAACATTTTTAACTGGAAGGGAGCACGGGTTTTCCAACCCGTGGATTCAGAGGAGACGAAGAAAACGGACAAGAATGTCCGTTCTCCTTTCTACTCGGCAGATGGGGAAACCACGAGACATCGCCGAAATCTCCCGCACTGGCAACAGGGCGAGGCGTGGGTGTTCGTGACTTGGCGGCTCGGCGACTCCCTGCCGAAGGCGAAACTGGATCAGTGGAAGGAAGAGCGAGAAATCTGGCACCAGCAGCATCCCGAACCATGGGATGACAATACCGAGTCGGAATATCACGAGCGTTTTTCCCAGCAGATTGATCAGTGGCTGGATCAGGGGAGCGGGTCCTGCGTGCTGAAGGATTCAACCAACGCGAAGATCGTAGCGGATGCCTTGCGACACTTCGACGGCGAACGATATGACTTGGCGTCGTTCGTGGTGATGCCGAATCATGTGCATGTGCTGTTTCGTCCGCTGGGCGATCATGCACTGCCGGACATTCTGAAGTCTTGGAAGGGTTTCACGGCGCGGGAGATCAACAAGCGGATGGGGAAAACAGGGGCGCTTTGGCAGGAAGAGTATTGGGATCGGCTGATCCGTAATGAACCGCATTTCTTCAAGGTGGTGGAGTATATCCGGGAGAATCCGGGAGCACGGGGTTCCCAACCCGTGTATGTGAAGGATGATCTAAGGGATGAGAGTGTCGGTGCGCCTTTTGAAGAGGTTGATAACGGGTTGAAAAACCCGTTCCCCGGTCGTCTGGAAGCGAAAGTCAAAACGTTCTGCGCCATCCCGCAGGTGCTCGCCTTCCTGAAGGACTACATCATCTTTGCCGAGAAGGACGAGGAGCTGAACAAATACATCCTGCGCCAACACCAGACCGGCGGGGTGGAAGCCACCGTCGAGCGCGCCCTCGATCCCGCCCGAACCCGCGGACTCGTCTGGCACACCCAGGGCTCCGGGAAGACCTTCACCATGATCAAGACGGCGGAGCGGCTCTTCCGCGCGCCCGAGGCGGACAAGCCGACTGTCCTGCTGATGATCGACCGCAACGAGCTGGAAGACCAGATGCTCAAAAACCTCGCCGCGCTCGGCCTCGGCAACCTGGAGCACGCCAGCAGCATCGCCCGGCTCAACCAACTGCTGAAGGACGACTACCGGGGCATCATCGTGACGATGATCCACAAGTTCCGCGACATGCCAGCGGATCTCAACACGCGCTCGAACATCTACGTCCTCATCGACGAAGCCCACCGCACCACCGGAGGCGACCTCGGCAACTTTCTCATGGCCGGCCTGCCGAACGCTACCTACCTCGGCTTCACCGGCACCCCGGTGGACAAGACTGCTTACGGCAAGGGTACCTTCAAGACCTTCGGCTGCGAGGACGACCAGGGTTACCTGCACAAGTATTCCATCGCCGACAGCATCGAGGACGGCACGACCCTGCCGCTCTACTACCAGCTCGCCCCCAACGAAATGCTCGTCCCGCACGAGACGCTGGACGCCGAGTTCCTTTCCCTCGCCGAAGCCGAGGGCGTGGCCGACATCGAGGAGTTGAACAAGATCCTCGAGCGAGCGGTGAACCTGAAAAACTTCCTCAAGGGCAGGGAGCGCATCCAGCAGGTAGCGGAGTTCGTCGCCAAACACTACTTGGAGAACGTCGAGCCGCTCGGCTACAAGGCCTTCCTCGTCGGCGTCGACCGCGAAGCCTGCGCCTTCTACAAGAAAGCCCTCGATCAGTTCCTCCCGCCCGAGTATTCCGAAGTCGTCTACACCGGGAACAACAACGACTCGGCCCTGCTCAAGGAATTCCACCTCGACCCGAAGAAGGAGCGGCAGATCCGCAAGAGCTTCGGCAAGCTCGACCAGCAGCCGAAGATCCTCATCGTCACCGAGAAACTGCTTACCGGCTTCGACGCGCCCGTGCTCTACGCGATGTATCTCGACAAGCCGATGCGCGACCACACCCTGCTGCAAGCCATCGCGCGGGTGAACCGCCCCTACGAGAACGAGGCTCAGGAGATGGTGAAGCCCCACGGCTTCGTTTTGGATTTCGTCGGCATCTTCGACAAGCTGGAGAAGGCCCTCGCCTTCGACAGCGCCGAGATCAACGCCATCGTCAAAGATCTCAAGCTGCTGAAGGTGCTCTTCAAAAACAAGATGGAGAGCAAAGCGCCCGAGTATCTCGGCCTCATCGAGCGCAACTTCAACGACAAGGACGTCGACACCCTCATTGAGCACTTCCGCGATCCCGAGCGACGTAAGGAGTTCTTCAAGGAATACAAGGAGATCGAGATGCTCTACGAAATCATCTCGCCGGACAAATTTCTGCGGCCGTTCATTGAGGACTACACAACGCTGAGTGCGATCTATACGATCGTCCGCAAGGCCTACGCCAAGACCGTTTACGTCGACAGGGATTTCCAGAAGAAGACGGAAGCGCTGGTGCGCGAGCAGATCGGGTCGACCGAGATCGGAGACGTGGGTGACCTCGTCAAGATCGACGGGAATACCGTCGAGATCATCAAGAAGAGCTACGAAAGCAACGCGACCAAGGTGATCAATCTGGTCAAGAGTATCGAGAAGTTTGCTGAGGAAAACAGCGACGATCCCTATCTCGTCGCCATGGCCGAACGGGCGCGGATGGTGCAGGAAGGTTTCGAACAACGCCAGACTTCTACTGCCGAAGCGCTGAAGGAGATCCTAGCCGAAATCACAAAGAACGAGAGCCGGAAGAAGGAGCAGGCCGAGCGAGGATTCGATGCCTTGACCTATTTCGTGTTCCAGTCGATCGAGGAGGCGGGAATTGAGAATGCCGAATCCGTGAGCACGAAGATCCGGGAGGCCTTCACCGAGTTTCCGAATTGGAAGAAGAGTGAAGCTTCACTCCGCGATCTGCGCAAGAAAGTGACTTTCGCCATCTACGCCGAGTGTGATGATCTCGATCAAGTGACCGGACTGGTGGATGACCTGTTTCGAATTTTAGAGAAAGGAACGCAACGTTGATATGCCAGTAAAACATGCCATTTGGACGGTAGGGGACAGCCCAAATTCGCTTCCGGTTTCGAAGCTGGCGACCGAACAGCTGCTTGAGGAAATGATCGTGAAGGATCCGAGGATTCTCTCTGATCAGTGGTTACTGATAGGGCGGCAGGAAGTCACTACGGGAGGGGGACGACTTGATCTCTTAGGAATTGCCCCGGACGGCTCGCTGGTGCTGATCGAATTAAAGCGGGAGAAGACGCCCCGCGAGATTGTTGCTCAGGCATTGGACTACGCTTCATGGGTCGAAAAATTGACCGCGGAGAAAATCGCGCAGATTTATCAACGTTTCGATTCATCGAAAACACTCGATGATGCCTTTAAGGGGCATTTTGGTATGGAGCTGGACGAGGACACTCTCAACGAGTCTCATCAAATCATTCTATGTGCGGCTCAGCTTGATGCCGCGACCGAGCGCATTGTCGAGTATTTGAACGACAAAGACATACCGATCAATGTGCTCTTTTTTCAGGTGTTCGACCATAGCGGAAGCCAACTTCTCAGCAGATCATGGCTGATTGATCCCGGCGAAACGCAGGAGAATGCGGCGAACCGGTCAAGTCGTAAGGGCGCCAGCGAGCCCTGGAACGGTGAGTTCTACGGATCTTTTGGAGCGAGTAAGTCCCGGTCGTGGGCCGAAGCGCGTCAGTATGGTTTTTTCTCAGCCGGAGGCGGTAGCTGGTACACGCAAACGTTGTCGATGCTGAATCCGGGGGATCGTATTTGGGCTCGAATTCCTAAAGAGGGTTTTGTTGGTGTTGGGATCGTCGAAGAAACGGCTCAACCCGCGAATTCTTACAAAATCGAAACTCCTGAGGGGATGCGGCCATGTCTTGAGGTTCTGAAAAAGGGAGACTATCACCGCGACAATGTCGATGATCCCGAGTTATCCGAGCATTTCGTAAAGGTGCGATGGCTGGATTCACTCCCGAGAGAGAAAGCCTTTCACGAATCCGGTATGCTTGGGCAGCAGAACTCTGTCTGTAAGCCGACGACCCCAAAGTGGAGGCATACAGTTGAACGTCTCAAAGGGATCTTTAAGAATTGGGACTCAGCATGACGAACAGAGGACCACGAGATGAGTTTAAAGAGAGGGTTCTTAGTTGGGCCAAAAAGCTCGACGTGAAAATAGTGTGGTTGGGAGTGCGCCCGATGCGTAAGAAGTGGGCTTCGTGTTCCACGGCCGGCCATCTCAATTTCAACGATGAGCTACTCGAACTCGAGCCGGATCTCTGGGACTACGTGATCGTCCACGAGCTGCTGCACTTTTCCGTTCCGAATCACGGCAAGCTATGGCGGAGCCTGATGCGGGCGCATCTAGGTAACTACGAAAAACTCGAGGTCCGTCTTAACTCCGATACCTCCTCCTAGCTCTGCAGACAAAGAGAGGACAGGTTATTCATAGGTTGAAGCACCTAGCTCTATCAGCAACCTCCTCAACGGTCGCGGAATGGTCAGCGTTGTTCCCAACGCCGCTACACTTGCGCCTTGAGCGCTAGCATTGACAGCAATGCCAGCATTGCTTACAATCCCAATATGAGCACCACCCTCACGATCCGGAACCTCGACGAAGAGGTGAAGCAGAAACTGCGAATCCGCGCGGCGGAGCATCAGACTTCGATGGAGGCGGAGGCGCGGGCGATTCTGACGCGGGCGGTGAATGAGCCGGACACGCTCGCTCCCCCACGGAATGCGGAGGAGTTGAAGGAGCGCCTCAAGGCGGTTCGCGGGATTTGGAAAGATCGCGCCGGAGGCCGGAGCACGGATGAGATCATGCAGGAACTGAGGGGCGATGACTGAATCCTCTCTCGTGCTCGTCGATACCAATGTGATCCTCGACGTCACCGAACAGGACGAGCATTGGGCGGATTGGTCGCTGGATCAACTGAGTCGCTTTGTGGACCGGATGATCATCAATCCACTCATTTTCACGGAACTTTGCTATGAGGCAGGGAAGGTGGCGGAGGTTGAGGGCATTCTTGCGGCGCTCGGTCTTCAGTATCACGAACTTCCGCGAGAAGCACTGCTTTTGACGTCGCGCTCTTTCAAAGCCTACCGACAGCGGGGAGGCTCGAAGAATTCACCGCTTCCGGATTTTTTCATCGGGGCTCATGCGGCAGCGCTGGGGATCCCGATTTTGACGCGGGATGTGGGTCGATATCAGACCTATTTTCCGGAGGTGGAGCTGATCTGCCCACTGAAAACTGAAAACTGAAAACTGACTTCTAACCCTTCGCGGGGATTAAGATTAGGAGTAAGAAGAAGAGTAAGAGGATTTTTGCTTCGCAAAAATTAATACACTCACCAGGAATCGAACCTGGACCTACGGCTCCGGAGGCCGTCGTAATATCCATTTTACTATGAGTGCGTCTCGGGCCGGGTTTGATCGAAGGGGATCAGCTTCCGGCGCGGGCGTCTAAGATGTTCCTTTCCGGCACAAATCGCAAGTGCTATCCGGCATTTCCCCAACGGAAACTGCTCCTTTACACTTTCTGGACGCGGCCATATCGTCCGCCCCGTCCCCGCTGGGACGGCAATTTCGATGATGGCAGATTCTGAAACAGGCAAACGGGTGGTGATTAAAATCGGCACCGGAGTCCTCACGCGCGACTCCGGAGGCGAAATTCACCATGCGATGCTCGCTCGTCTTTCCCAGGCGATTGCGGATGTGCGCGCCGCTGGTCATGAGGTCGTGGTTGTCTCATCGGGTGCGGTCGGGGCAGGTCTTTCCACTTTCGGCCTCTCAAAACGCCCTACCGAAACCGAGATGCTTCAGGCCTGCGCGGCAGCCGGACAGGCGCGTCTCATGCACCTCTATGAGACGCAATTCAGCAATCATGGCGTGAAAGTGGCGCAACTTCTCGTGACCCACGATGATCTCAAAGACGAGCGCCGCAGCACGAATGTCCTCGCGACGCTCAATGCGATTCTCCCCTACCCGAAGGTCATCCCGATTGTGAACGAGAACGATTCGGTCTCGGTTTACGAACTCAAAGTCGGCGATAATGACGTCCTTTCCTCGATCCTGGCGCGGCTCATCAAGGCGGACCTTCTCGTTCTCCTCACGAGCGTGCGTGGTCTCATGGGACCGGAGGCGACTTCCGACGAGGATATTATCACGCAGGTCGATGACATCGAAACAGTCCTCGATTTCGCCCGCGATGAAAAAGGCGAACTCTCTGTCGGTGGCATGACGAGTAAACTCCAGGCCGTGAAAGGAGCCGTCACCGCCGGCGTCGAAACCGTCATCGCGAGTGGATTGCATCCCGAGCAACTTTCTGAAATCGTGGCCGGTGGTGGCATCGGGACGAGGTTTCCGGTGCCCGTGGGAAAAGAGTAGCATGGGCATCCTGCCCATGGCCCGGAGAGAGTTTTTCGACTTTCGATGAGACATTGATCACCACGACAAAATTTGAATTCTAGAGGCTTCTGTGATTCGCCGGATCACACCCCGGATCATGGGCAGGATGCCCATGCCACTGCTCAACACCCAAAAAACTCCTTCCCCGACATCATGACTTCTGAAGAAATCTGCGAACAGGTTTGGCAAATGGGCAAACAGGCCCGGGCCGCTTCTCATGCCCTCACGAAACTTTCGACGGCGCAGAAAAACGCGATCCTTCTTGCGATGGCCGACGGGATCATGGCGCAGGAAGCTGAGATCATTGCCGCGAACGAGCTGGACCTCGCCGCCGCCGATGAGCTGGGTCTCACTGACGCGATGAAAGACCGTCTCCGCCTCGATCACGACCGCATCGCGGCGATGGCCGAGGGCATTCGCGAAGTCGCCGCGCTTCACGATCCCAATGGCGAGATCATCAAGGAATGGACCCGTCCGAATGGGCTGCGCATTCAAAAAAAGCGCACCCCCATCGGGACGATCGGGATCATTTTCGAAAGCCGTCCCAACGTCACCGCCGATGCGGCCGTGCTCTGCTTCAAAACCGGGAACGCGACGATCCTCCGGGGCGGCAAGGAGGCGATTCACTCAAACCGTGCCATCGCGGCAGCGCTCGCCGAGGGCGGTAAACCAGCGGGACTGCCCGATCACAGCATCCAGCTGATCCCCTTCACGGATCGCGAAAGTGTCCGCCACCTCTGTGAGATGGACACCTACCTCGACCTCATCATTCCGCGCGGCGGAGCGAGCCTGATCGAAGCCGTCGTGGGGATGGCGCGGATGCCCGTGATCAAACACTACGACGGGATTTGCCACGTTTTTGTCGATAAAGACGCTGATCTCGACATGGCCGAAGCGATTGTCGTGAATTCAAAATGCCAGAAGCCGTCGGTCTGCAACGCGCTGGAGACCCTCCTCATCCATCGCGATGTCGCGGAGAAATTCGCTCCCCAGATCGCCCAGAATCTCTCGGCGAAAAATGTCGAACTGCGCGGTGATGAGGCGTTCCAGAAATTCGCCGGCGTCGATGTGGTTTCCGCGACGGAGGAAGACTGGAGCACTGAATATCTCGACTACATCCTTTCCGTGAAAATCGTCGATGACCTCGATGCGGCGATTGCGCACATCAATCACTACGGCTCGAAGCACACCGACGTGATCGTCACGGCAAATGAGGAGGCCGCCAATAAGTTTCAGCTCGAAATCGACAGCGCCTGCGTTTTCTGGAACGCCTCGACACGGTTCAACGACGGCGCTGAGTTCGGCTTCGGTGCCGAGATCGGCATCAGCACCGACAAACTCCACGCCCGCGGCCCCATGGCCCTGGAAGAGCTGTGCAGTTACAAGTATCTCGCTTTCGGTTCCGGGCAGGTGAAGTGATCCCTACCCATCCTTCTCAACGAGCGGGGACGCTCGTCGCTACCTGTGACAGTAAGCGCGTTGTCCTCAGCGAACGCTCCTCCATGAAATCTCCAAGACCGCAATTCAGCCCTTTGCATCTGGACTGATTTCATTCGATATTCGTCCCATGAGCTTGTCGAAGTCATCCCCTTCCCGTCGCCACTTTCTCCGGTCAGTCGGCGCGACCTTATCATTACCGGTGATGCCTTCGCTCCTTCCGAATGCCCTCGGAGCATCAGGGAAACTCGGGGCCACGGTCGCGGAAACGGCGAGTCCTTCGCGCATGGTCGCAATCGGGAACCTCCTCGGCTACCAACTCGACAGCTTGTTTCCGAAAACCGCCGGGGCACAGTACGAGACGACCCGCCTCCTCAAGCCGCTCGAGGCAGTCCGCAAAGACATGACCCTCTACCGCGGTCTCGACCACGGAGTCAAAGGCGGCCACTTTGCGGTGCACAGCTTTCTCACCGGCGTTTTAAAAATGGATGCCAAGGGCCGACCCGACGGCAACATCAGCCTCGACCAACTCGCGGCGGAATCGGTGCGTGGTCGCACCCGCTTCCCCTCCCTCACGGTCGGCTCCGAGGGCGGCATTCACGGCGGATGCCAAATGAGCTGGACCCGGAGCGGCACCCGCGTCCCGCCGATCCCCGGTCCGCAGCAACTGTTTGAAAAACTCTTTGTCGGCGAACCAGCCTCCCGCCTCAGCGAGGTCAAAGACCGCCACTCCCTCCAGGCCTCGATTCTCGACGCCGTTTCCGGCGATGCGAAAACGCTCGAGCGCAAACTCGATTCCGAAGACCGCGCCAAGCTCGACGAATACCTCACCTCCGTTCGCGAAGTCGAGCAGCAGCTCCAGCTCAAAGAGCAGTGGGTCGAAGTGCCGAAACCGGACGCCCCGTTCGACGAGCCGAAAAACGTGAACCTCGTCGAGGATCTCCCTCTCATTTACGACCTCATCGCCCTCGCTCTGCAAACCGACTCCACGCGGATCGCGACGCTCGAAATCGGCGGTGATTTTCTTCCGCAGCATCTCGGGATCAACGATGGCTACCACAGCCTCTCGCATCATGGAAAGAAGCAGGATGCGATCGATTCCCTTCTCGTTCTCGAAGAATATCAGATGACGCACTTTGCCCGTTTCCTCGGAAAACTTGCGGGCACGAAAGAAGGCGACGGCACCCTGCTCGATCACACTTCCGTTCTCTTCGGCAGCGGGATGGGCAACGCGAACGCCCACACGAACCACGATCTGCCGATCATTCTCGCAGGCGGCGGCTTCGATCACGGGACCTTCAAAAAAGTTCCCACCGAAGGCCACGGGAAAGTCCCTCTCAGTAATTTATTTCTCTCCGTGCTCCACCGTTTCGGCGTCGAACGCGACGGGTTTGGAAACAGCACGGGAACCTTTGTCTGATCGAAATGCGAAGCCGCTCGATTACCCTTTTCCTCGCCTTCCTTGGCACGATCCCGGCATCGCTCGCGACCCTGAAAGCGAACGACGGCGAAGTCGCCTTTCAGTTCGTGGGGAGCTACTGCCTCGAATGCCACGATGCGTCCACTGAGGAGGGCAGCCGAAATTTTGAAGAGATCGATTTCCCACTTCAGGATGAAATGGGAATCATCGCCGTTCAGGAAATCATTGATCAGCTCAACCTCGGGGCGATGCCGCCAAAAAAGGCCGACCAACCGGAGCACAATCTCAAAACAAACGCAATTGCCGCCCTCACCGCCGAGGTCGCCGACGCCCACGCCCGACTCAAAAGCACCGGCGGCCAGACTCTCCTCCGACGTCTCAACGAGCGTGAGTATCTCAACACCCTCGAAGATCTCTTCTCGCGTCGCGTCGATACCTTTGCCCCGACGGCGAAGTTTCCCAGCGATCAGACCGACCATCACATTGACACAATCGGTGATGCCCTCGTGACCTCAGGCTTCCTCCTCGACAACTACTTCGAAGCCGCAGATCTTGTCGTTGAAAAAGCTCTCGGGATCGAGAAAAAGCCCGAGGTCAAAACGTGGACTTTCTCGGATAAATTCACCCAGGGGCAGGAACTCAGCTACTCACACAAGAGCGTCTACAACTACGAGTATCTCTGCGTCTACGAAGTCCCTAACACAACCAACCACGAGGGCGGCTACGCCGGTCTTGAGCAGTTCCCCGAAGGCGTTCACGCGGCTGGTTACTACGAGGTGAAAGCACTCGCTCACTCGATGCATCGCGACTCGCCCTATGATCCGGAAATTTTCCGCATGGACCTCTCCGAGCCTTTTCGTCTCGGTATCGTGACCGGGGACGCCTCCATCGGTGAACTTCACCACCCGCAACCCGTCGAGCCGCAACTCGCCGAGGTCACCGTCGCCGATGGAAAACCACAATGGCACACGATGAAGGTCTGGCTCGAAAAAGGCCAGCAGCCCCGTTTCATTTTCCCCAACGGCATGGCCAACTGCCGCCAGGCCTTTGGAAAGATAGCGAAAGAATACAAGGAACAGTGGCCCGAAGAGGAGCGGGACAAAGCTTCGGGAATCTCCCAGGCCCGCCGCATCGTCCTCAAGCATGGAAAGATGCCCCACATCCGCATTCACGAAGTGCAGATCAAAGGCCCCCTCTACGATGAGTGGCCGCCCGAACCCCAGCGGGTCGTCTTTGGCGAAAAAGGGTTCAGCGCCTCCCGGAAAACGGAAATTCTCCATCAGTTCGCCGAGCGAGCCTTCCGCCGTCCCGTCGAAGACGATGAAGTGCAGCGCTTCGTCGACCTTGCCGAAAAGCGCATCACCGAAGGTCACTCTCCGCGCGAGGCGACCCTCGACGGGATCAAAGCGATTCTTTGCTCACCCTCGTTCCTCTACTTCGACGAAGCTGCAGAAAAAGAAAAAGGCAGGCTCAGCGCCTGGGACCTCGCGAACCGGCTTTCCTACTTCCTCACCGCGAGCCTTCCCGACGAGCAACTCCGGTCCCTCGCCGCCTCCGGCGAAATCCTGAAAAAGGAAACGATCCTCGCCGAGACCGCCCGTCTTCTCGATGACCCGAAATCAGACAACTTCATCGCCGGATTTCTCGACAGTTGGCTCAACTACCGCGCCCTGGGCGATCAGCCGCCGGATCGGAACAACGCCGCGCCCTACTACTACGACGATCTCGAAACCGCGATGAAAACGGAGACACGGCTCTTCCTTCGTCACCTCCTCACCGCCAACGCCCCGATCACCGACTTCCTCGACAGCGACTACACTTTTGTGAACCGTCCCCTCGCCGAACACTATCGCCTCGACGCTCCTTTCACCCACGACAATGCCTACACCTTTCAGAAAGTCAGCCTCGATGATCGACGACGCGGCGGTCTTCTCGGGATGGGCGGCGTCCTCACCGTGAGTTCCAACGGCATCGAAACTTCACCCGTCGTTCGCGGCGTCTACGTCATGGAAAACATCCTCGGGACGCCTCCCCCACCGCCACCGGACGAAGTCCCCGCCCTCGAGCCGGACACCCGCGGGACGACCACGATTCGCGAACAACTCGCGAAGCACCGCGAACTTGCGACCTGCGCCGATTGTCACCAAAGGATCGATCCCCCCGGTTTCGCTCTTGAAAATTTCGATCCCATCGGTCGCTGGCGCACGAGCTATCCGCAGGTGAACAAAAAAGTTCCGGCGGTAAAAATTGATCCGTCCGGCGAACTCTACGACGGCAGAAAATTTGAGCACCTTCCCGATTTCAAAAAGCTCCTTCTCGACCAGAAAGATCAATTCACCCGTCACCTCACCGAGCGACTTCTCAGCTACGGAGCGGGCCGCCGCATCGAACTCCTCGACCGCCCCCGCGTCGATGCCGTCGTTGCGCAGGTCAAAGAGGACGACTACGGGATGCGAACCCTGCTCGAAGGAGTCGTCACCAGCGAGATCTTTCTCTCCCGCTGATTTCCTTCACGATTTCCGCGCTTTTGATTGAATTCGACGCTCAGGGGCTCTTGGTTGGGCAACGGTGAAATTTCCTCTTTTCCGGCAGGCTAACTGCTTTCTCAGTAACAAAATTTCCATGTCTTCCTCTTCCGAACTCTCCAAAAGCCAGCTAGTTGCCAACGGCCTTGAATCCCTCGACTCCGAGGTTCTCGAAATCATGACCTGCCTCGAGGAGGTCATGAATTCAACCGGCCAATCCCATCTCGCCGAGAAGCTCCCCTGGCTCAACTCCAGCAAGAGCGCCTCCGTTAACGATTCCCCGGAGAGAACCTCCGAAGTCTATTCGATCGCCTTTCAGCTCCTCGACATGATCGAAGAGCAAGTCTCGCTCATGACGCGAAAAGAGCGGGAAATGCTTCTCGGGGCGGAAACTGAAAAAGGACTCTGGCCACGTGTCTTGAAATCGCTCCGTGAAGAGGGCTTCTCCGAAACCGCGATTGCCGAGGCAATGCAGCACGTCCGCGTCGAGCCCGTCTTCACCGCTCACCCCACGGAAGCGAAGCGCCCCAGCGTGCGCGAACGCCACCGCGATCTTTACGATCAACTCCTGCGTCTTGAAGAACCCGGACAAACGCCCCGCGAGAAAAAAGTCGCGAGAGAAGACATGCTCACCGCGATGGAAGCCCTCTGGAGCACCGGGGAAATCCACACCGAAAGACCCACGATCCAGCGCGAACTCCGGAACGCCCTCTACTACCTCCGCGAAGTTTTTCCGGAAACCCTCGAAACGATTGACCGCAACCTAGAGCAAGCCTGGAAAGAGGCCGGCTTCGACCCTGCCACACTCGAAAATGCCGGCGGCGGACCGAAAATCCGCTTTGGCCTCTGGATCGGGGGCGATCGCGATGGACACCCCTTCGTCACCGCCGAGGTGACCCGCGACACCCTCGCCGAACTCCGCCGCCAGGCGATGAAACTCTACCGCCGCGAGTTGGGCACCGTCGCCCAGCAGCTTTCCGTTTCCTCCCCCTCGCATCCGGCTCCTGCAGCACTCACGGAACGGGTTAACGAACTCATCGCCGCCCTCGGGGCCGAAGGTGCCTACATCCGTGACCGGAATCCCGACGAGCCCTGGCGCGCCTTCGGCTACCTCCTCCGCGCCCAACTCGGAGCCGACCTCGACGTCACACCGGAGGGTTTCACCGCTGACCTCGAGCTCTTTCATACATCGCTCCTCTCCATCGGCGCGACTCGACTTGCGGGACGATTCGTTCGCCCCTTGCAGCGGAAATTCGAAGCCTTCGGGTTTCACATGGCCGAACTCGACATCCGTCAAAACAGCGCCTTCCACGATAAAGCCGCCGCCCAACTCCTCGAAGCCGCCGGGGTCGAAAACGGCAGCACCTTTGCCGACTGGAGCGAAGCCGATCGGGTTGCCTTCCTCACCGCCGAGCTGGAGTCGCCACGGCCCTTTCTTCACATCGACCAATCCGCCGGTCCCGAAGCCGATGCCGTTCGCGAATGCTACCGCGTCCTCGTCGATTACCGTCGCACGCGCGGACCCGGCACCGGATCGCTCATCGTGAGTATGACCCGCCAGCTCTCCGACCTCCTTCTCGTGCACCTCTTCGCACGCGAAGCCGGCCTCACCGAAACCCACGCAGACCAGACCGTCTGTCCCCTTCAGGTCGTCCCGCTCTTTGAAACTCTCGGCGACCTCGCGAACGGAGCCGGGATCGTCGATGACTACCTTTCCCACCCGGCCGTCAAAGCCAGCCTCGCCCTTTCCGGAGGGAGCGGCACGCCAAGCCAGCAGATCATGCTCGGCTACAGCGACTCGAACAAAGACGGTGGCATCCTCGCGAGTCAGTGGGCACTCCACGACGCGCAGGAATCGATCTCCGCCGTCGGCAAAAAGCACGGCGTCGAGCTTCGATACTTTCATGGTCGGGGCGGCACGATTTCCCGTGGAGCCGGTCCCACAAACTGGTTCATGCGCGCCCTTCCGCATGGCTCGCTCACCGGAGATTTCCGCATGACCGAGCAGGGCGAAACGATCGCCCGGAAATACGCCTACCCCGACAGCGCCGTCTATCATCTCGAAAGCCTCCAGGCCTGCGTGACGAGGACCGCCGTGCATCACCGCCTCGGGGAAGCGACCGAAGATCCCGGCATCGACCTCATTCCGAAACTCGCCGAGTGGAGCACCGAAGCTTACCGCGACCTTCTCGAAACCGAGGGCTTCATCGCCTTCTATCGTCAAGCCACTCCCATCGATGCCCTTGAGCAAACACAGATGGGATCCCGCCCGTCGCGCCGCACCGGCACCGCTTCACTCGATGACTTGCGGGCGATCCCCTGGGTTTTCAGCTGGACCCAGTCACGCTTCTACCTCCCCGGCTGGTACGGCGTCGGCTCCGCCCTCGACCGTCTCCTCACCGAAGCCCCGGAAGACTTCCAGCGCCTTGCTGACACCATCGCTGAATCGACCCTTCCTCGTTATATCTTCACGAGCGTTGAAACGAATTTGATGAGCGCCAACCTCGAACTCATGAAAGCCTACGCCGACCTCGTCGAGGACGAATTACTGCGAAAGACGTTCATGGACAAAATTGAAAACGAGTTCCAACTCGCCCGTGCGCATCTCGGGAAACTTTTCCCCCTCGCCATCCACGAGCGCCGACCCCGCTACGCCAAGACCGTCGGCCTCCGTGACGAACCGCTCAATATTCTCCACCAACAGCAAATCGCCCTCCTCCGCGAATGGAGAAAAACCGAGACCGATCTGCCGAGGAATCTCATCTTCTCCATCAGCGCCATCGCGAGTGGACTGCGGACGACGGGGTGAGCCCGGAGACGAATTTTTTATCCTCACTACCAGCAGGACAGACAGTGAGGAACCCACCGTTTCACGCTCCCCCGCTTCAGTCTTGTTGCTGTATTCGTGAAAATCCGTGAAAATCCGTGGTTTAACCCTCCCCGGTTTCGTCAGCGAGAGGTAGTGGTGATTTTCAATCGCCATCGGCGAAGCACTGGTCCATTGCGATGGCGACTTCCTATCGTCACGACCAGCAGCATGGCAAATGGTGAAAAGCCCACCAATGGACACGAATTTTCACGAATTCATGAAGACGAAGCTCACACTTAATTCGTGTCTATTGGTGTGAATTCGTGGGCTAACCTCCCTGCTTCATCAGCGAAAGGTAGTGGTTATTTTCAATCGCTATCGGCACGGCATCGGGCCATTGCGGTAGCGATTTCAAATCACAACTACCAGCGGGACAGACAGCCAACCACCGAACCCTATTCTTTCAGCCGCCGCAAAATTCCCTCGGGATTTTGACGCAAATCGAGTAAAGCAACGATCGCAATACGACGGCCGTGAATGCCATAAAACAGCCCGACAGGGGTTCCGCGAATGACAAGACGCCTGATCGGATCCTCATAAATTGGAGCTAACTCCGGATGCTGCAATAGCTTCGAAATCGCCCGATCTACCTTCCCGTAAATCAGGTCCCCGTAACGGTTGTATAACGATTGGAAATCAGCCTCAGCAGCCGAAGAGAAAAAATGCTCTTCCGCAGCCATCTACGATTTCCCGAGCTTCGCTTTAATTTCCTCCCAGCTCGAACCGGAATCCGGATCTGCTAAGTAAGATTCCCAGCGATCCTTCACCACAACTCGCTGCGCATCGGACTCAGGAATTGCCGTTAGTTCTTCGAAAACCTCGTCCCAAAGCTCTGCAGCGAGAATCCATTTCTCCTGAGGAGAGAGTTTGCTGATTCCGGGAACTTGATCAGTGATCATGCAGAAATTGTAATCTGTCCCGCGTTTGACGTCAAACAAGCTTGGGGCTAATCGAAACCCTCAAGGAGCGGCGATTTCAAATCACCACTACCAGTCCTTCGCCCTGTGACCAAACTCACAGCACCGCCCACCCCAACAACCCCGCCGAGATCACGACAGCCCAGGCGGGCAGCTTCAAAATCAACAAGGCCGCCGCGACCGCGATCAGAAAGACGACATCCTTCGCCGATCCGATCGCGCCGACCCAGACTGGCTCGTAGAGTGCCGCGCCTAACAGACCCACTACCGCCGCATTCGTTCCCGCGAGCGCGGCGCGCACTTTCGGCACGGCCACGACCCGATGCCAGAGGGGCATCACCCCGAGAACTAACAACCATGCGGGCAGAAAGATTCCGATAAGCGCGATTGCCGCCATCCCCCATGCGCCGCCGGGACCTTCGATGAGCGATCCCAGAAAAGCGGCAAAAGTAAACAAGGGACCCGGCACCGCCTGCGCCGCGCCATAGCCAGCGAGAAACTCCTCGCGACTGACCCACCCGGGCGCAACCACCTCCTCGCTCAAAAGCGGCAGGACAACATGCCCGCCGCCAAAGACGAGCGAGCCACTACGATACATCGCGGTGAAGGCTTCCAAAGCCGCCGAACCGGGCATCAATTTCACGGCAAGTGGCAGACCGATCAAAAGAACAAAGAACGCGATCAAACACGCCGCCCCGACCGCATAGCCTGACTTAACAGGGTTAGGTCCCTCACTTAACCCTGTTGCCTCTCGCGCCGAGGTTTCTTTCCCTAAAAACACGAGACCAACGAGCGCCCCGAGCGCAATGACGACAAGCTGCATCCACGCGAGACCGGTCGCCAAAATAACCCCGGCAGCGATGAGCGCGATCAGTTTTCGCTTTCGGTCAGGACACAGCGCGGTCCACATTGAAACGACCGCCTGCGCAATGACAACGACAACCGCAATCTGCAAGCCGCGAAGCCATCCCGTCTCGGCATCAAGCTTACCGCCGAATTTCATGACGCCAATTCCGAAAAGGGTCAAGGCAATCGCCGACGGCATCGTGAAGGCAAACCAGGCCGCGAAAGCTCCCGCCCAGCCCGCTTTTCGCCAACCAATCGACAGCCCGAGCTGACTGCTTGCCGGTCCGGGAAGGAACTGACAGAGCGCAAGCAGGTCCGCGAAGTCCGCCTCGGACATCCATTTTTTCACGCCGACAAAACGGTCGCGAAAAAAGGCAACGTGAGCAGTCGGCCCGCCAAAGGAGGTCAGACCGAGGATCAAAAATTCGCGAAAGACTTCGAGAGCAGACTTCATGGTTCTTTCCGATGGCCCTGTTTTGCGGTGAACTCAACGAAGGAAATACCCGGCAACGAATCTGTCACTCGGCGCGCCAGAGCCAGCGCAACGAATCCGGAAAGATCGCGCCTCCGTGGTTTCCGTTGTGCCCGCCCTCACCGAACACGAATTCGTAGTCATACTTCGCAAATTTCAGCGCCGCTGCCATCTGCTGATTCGCGAGCGGCCAGTTCCCGTGTTCATTATCAAGATCGTTCGACCCATCCTGGAGGAAAACGCGAAGCGGCTTCGGTTCCGTCTTTCGGATCAGTGCCGGATAAACATGCCCGCCGCGGATATTAGTGAAGCTGCCGATGTGGCTGAGGACTTTGCGAAACAGATCAGGTCGCTCCCAGGCGACAGTGAAGGCGCAGATTCCGCCACTGCTCATTCCGCAGATCGCGCGCTGCTCCGGGTCGTCGGTGAGCCGATAGGATTTCGCGACTTCGGGGAGGATTTCTTTTTCCAGAAACTCCGCATAAGCCGAACTGAGCGTATCGTACTCAACCGAGCGATTCGTGCCGACACCTTCGGCCGCTTTCCAACTTTGCGGCTCCGTGAATGAATCGATGTACCAACCCGGATTGAGAAAAATTCCTATCGTGACCGGCATCTCACTGGCGGCGATGAGATTGTCAAAGACCACCGGCACGCGGACCTGCCCCTTCACATCGACGTAGGCGTGGCCGTCTTGAAACACCATCACCGCCGCGCGTTCAGTGCCCTCAGGATCATACTGGGCGGGAGCGTAAACGTAGTATTCGCGGTTCGTGTCAGGGAAAATGCTGCTTTTCCAGGTGTGTTTCGTGACTTTGCCCTGCGGAATGCGCTCCTTTTCCTGCGAATCAGGGCCGAGCAGATATTCTTTGGGTTTCTCCTCTTCGGCGAAGCCGGCGATTGAGGACAGGGAGAGAAGTATCAGGAAAATGAACAGGCGTCGAAACATAAGGTCAAATTACAGGGTTCGAGGGCCGCGCCGCAAGAGCGAAAACCGCTTAGAATACGGAACGTCCTGTCCTTGCATCTTTCCCTGATTCCAATCAGTTTAAGGTTCACCCCTTTTCTGCGTCTCATCTCTCATGAATAGTCTGTCCCGTTTCCTTCCCCCCCTCATCGCCCTCTCAGTTTTCCTTCCTTCTCTCTCCTGGGCACAGTCGGAAGAGGTTCGTGATCAACATGTCGTCGCCCAGCTCGTATCCGATCAATCGACGATCGCTCCCGGCGAGCCTTTCACCCTCGGCTTGAAGTTCGTGATCGATCCGACCTGGCACACCTATTGGATCAATCCGGGTGAAACAGGAAAAATCACGGAACTGAACTTGTCGATGCCCGAAGGTTTCTCCGCAGGTCCACTTCAGTTTCCCGTTCCGAAGCGCTTCGTGACTGATTTCGGCTTCAATATAGTCGAAGCCGGATTCGGCTATGAAGGCACTGTGATCCACCCGATCACGGTGACGCCACCCGCCGACCTCAGGGTGGGCGATGAAATCACCATCACGGCGGAAGCCGATTGGCTCATGTGCGATCCCGCCACCTGCGTTCCGGGATCGGCATCTTTCTCGATCACGCTTCCCGTTGCCTCCGCTCCGGAGAAATCGACCGAAGCGATGGCCCTTCAGTTTCACCGGAAAAAGGTCCCGCAGAATGTCGAGTGGGCCACGGATCTCGCGCTCGCAGATGGCAAAGTGACGGTCACGGTCGCCATTCCCGAAGGCAGCCTCCCCGCCAACGCGAAGCTCCATCTTCACCCTTACCAGAATTTCATTTTCGACCAACTCTCCGAGCCGGAGATTTCACAGGAAAACGGCAAGACGACCTTCGTTTTTAACGCCGACGAAACCCTGACCGAAGCACCGGAGTCGTTTGCAGCGCTTCTCGTCGCCGAAACTAACACAACGAAAACCGGCTATCGCGTCTCGATGGGTGACGCTGCCGTCCCCGGCACCGTGACCGAAAACCCATCGACCCCGAATCAGCCAGTCGCCGAGGCGGAAGCACTCCCTTTTGGCGGCGGTCTCCTGGGAATTCTATTCGCGGCTTTTCTCGGAGGCATCATCCTGAATGTGATGCCCTGCGTTTTCCCCGTGATCTCGCTCAAGGTCATGTCCTTCGTCGGCCAGGCCGGAGAAGATCGGAAAAAGGTCCTCGCGCACTCGCTCACCTTCGCTCTCGGTATTCTCGTCTTTTTCTGGATCCTCACCACGGCGATGCTCGTGATTCGGTCCGTAAGCGGCAGCGATGTCGGCTGGGGCGTGCAATTGCAACAGCCCGGATTTGTCGTTGGTCTTATTTTTGTCATGGTCGTCGTTGCGATGAGCCTTTTCGGCGTCTTTGAGTTAGGCGCTTCGATGACGAGCGTCGGCGGCGATCTCGCCAACAAATCAGGTTACGCAGGCAGCTTCTGGAGCGGTGCCCTCGCGGTGCTCCTCGCAACACCCTGCACCGCGCCGCTCATGGCTCCGGCGATCGGTTTTGCGCTGTCGCAATCGGCTCCGATCATGTTCCTTGTCTTCACTACTCTGGGCCTCGGCCTCGCCGCCCCTTACTTCGTTTTCGCGATCTTCCCGAAGCTGCTCGATGTCATTCCTCCTCCCGGTGCCTGGATGGAAACCTTCAAGCAATTTATGGGGTTCCCCATGCTCGCAGTCGCGGTCTGGCTCATTGGCGTGCTTTCGAAACAGCTCAATGTCGAAGGCCTCCAGTGGTCGCTTGCGGCAGTTCTCTTTCTCGCCATCGCCGGATGGATCCTCGGACGCTTCTGCGGCTTTGATCGCTCCAACTCAGCACGGATGAAAGGTCGCGTCGCTGCGATTCTCTTCTTCGCGCTCAGCATCGGAGTTGCATGGAATGCCACCGGAAGCCGCGCCGAAGCCAGCGAAACTGACATTCGCGAAGTGATCGCCTCGAATCAAAAGAAGGGCACACCCATCTTTGTCGATTTCACCGCTGAGTGGTGCGTGACCTGCAAAGTCAACGAGCGAACCACGATCAAGACCGAGGCCGTCCAGCAGCTCTTCAAAGACAATGGCATCGAGTTCGTGATCGCCGACTGGACGAATCAAGACGAGCGCATCACCGAAGTGCTCAAGACCTTCGGACGCGCCGGAGTGCCGTTTTATGTGCTCTATCCAGGGGATCCGAATGCCGCGCCCATCACACTCGGTGATGGATTAATCACCCAGGGTGACATCGAAGAAGCGATCGCGAAGTTACCGAAGTAAATTGGGGGAAAGTTCGTGCGAATCTCAGGCGATTAGAAATCGCCTCTCCTTGACGCAAGCGTGAGATCGAGAGCTCAAGGAGGGGCGATTTTCTATCGCCCGGCAAGCCCTGCCGAATCACCAGCAAGGCCAACACCACAAACCGTAGTGGTGATTTCCAATCGCCATCGGCGAAGCGCATGGGCCGATGCGGTGGCGACTTCAATCACCACTACCGACTACTCTTCCAACAGTTCGAGCATCTTATCCGGGTAATCGGTGATCACTCCATCGATACCTTGAGCGATCCACTTCGCTGACTCTTCCGCATCATTCACGGTCCAGAGCGCGATACGATAGCCGTCAGTTTTCAGCCGGTTAAACCCTTCAACCGTTAGATCCTTAAAATTCCACCCGACCCAGTCCGGTTTCAGTTCCGCCAACTGCGCGAGTTTTTTGGCATCCAGCTCCTTACTTCCCAGCGCTCCGGTTTCGAGACCGGGAAGCAAGTCTTTCATTTCCTTGATAAACGTCCAACTGAAGCTCTGCACGATTACTTCATCGGCGACATCAAGGGCCGTCAAAACCGCCGCGTAGGACTCCGCTTTTCCGGTTTTTCTCTCGATGAGCGGGATCACTTTATTTTCCTGACAAAGCTTCACCGCATCGTCAAATCGCATCAGCTTCTCCCCTGCATACTCCCCGCCGCGAAACCAGGTCCCGACGTCGAGATCCTTCACTTCGTCCCAGGTCATCGCTTCGATCTCTCCTTTTCGCCCGACGAGTCGATTCAACTCATCGTCGTGAAAGAGCACGAGAACCCCATCACTGGTTTCGCGGACATCGAACTCGATGACTTTCGCTCCCATCCCGATCGCCATTTTAATCGCTGATCGCGTGTTCTCCGGAGCAACCGCACTGGCACCCCGGTGAGCAATAATGATGGTCTCAGCACTCACTGTCATCGTTCCCAAAAACGCGAGGCTAAGCCCGCTAACCCAATTGAATAATCCTTTTTGCATTGCCTGAAAAAATCTTCGTCCTCGCGACCGGATCATCGAGGAAACGTCGCACATTTTCGATCTGCTGAGAACCGGAACACGCCGCCCCGCTTCCCTCAGAATCCGAACAATCAGTCCCTAACAGAAGTTTATCCTGATGTCGCTCGAGAAATCCTGCTGCGTGTTCTTCGTCGCGGTTCAACGCATTTCGCCCCGAACCAGCCGAGAGATCACCAAACACGTTCGGGTAGTCGCTCAGATACCTGTCAGTCAGTCCTCCCGCCTTCACCTTCGTTTTCGGATACAGATCAGTTTGAACATGGTTAGCGTCGATGTTTCCCCACCAGGTCTGAGCATGACCAATAAAATTCACGGTCGGGTAGGCTTCGAGAACTTTATGAAAACGCTCGAAGCCCATGTTGTAGCGTTCATGCTCAAAATGCAGCAAGACCGGGACCTCGTAGGCTTTGGCCACGTCGTAGACTAACTTCATTGGAGCGGAGTCGCATTCGAGATGAAATTTTGATTCGCCAATCCCGACGGCACCATTTTCGAGCCACTTTTCGAGCTTCGGAACGGCTCCCTCCGCATCGGGGATTTCATTGCAGAAAAAGACGAAGGAGTCCGGAGCCGACTGCGCAAGGCGGGCCGAGGCCATCGTCCCGAAGACCCGCGCCGCCAGTCCGTTCGATTTCCCGAGATGCGTGGACTCCATCGAAAGGGCCGATCCCGAAGGGAGCAGCACCGTTTTCGAGATACCCATCGCCTGCTGATGCGCGAGAAAGTCTTCATTCCGCCGACCGGAAAAATTGATATGCTGGTGAATGTCGATGATTTCCTCGTCGCGGTTCGCCGCCGCCCATGCCACTCCGGTTCCGAGTAGCCCTAATCCCGCCGTTTTTGTGAATTGTCTTCGATTCATCGCTTTGTCACGATCAGTGCTAGCAGGAATCGCTGCGCCCTGACGAGATGAAACTATCCCCCGTTTACGTCCTTTCTTTGCTTCTTCTTTCAGACCGCGGAAGCTCCGAAGAGATCACGATCGCCGCTGAGGAATTCCCCCGCATTCCGCACACCGAACCATCGGAAGCGATCAGCACCTTTGAAATCGAAGAAGGCTTCGCGCTCAACCTCGCCGCTCACGAACCGGCGATCATAGACCCGATTGCGATGACCTTTGATGAAAAGGGTCGCGCCTACGTCCTCGAAATGCGGGGCTACTCAGAGCGACGCGAGGAAGCACTCGGACGGGTCCGCCTACTCACCGACACGAACGGCGATGGCGTTTTCGATCAATCCTCCATTTTCAAAGACGGACTAAAATGGCCGACGGCGATTCTCTGCTACCGCGGTGGCGTCTTTGTCGGCGCGACGCCGGATGTTTTCTTCTTCCGCGACAATGACGGCGATGGTGCCTCCGACGAAGAGCGACATCTTTTCACCGGCTTTGGAGAGGGGAAACCGGAGCTGAACATGCAGGCACTTTTCAACAGCTTCCGCTGGGGACCGGACAACCGGGTCTGGGGAGCGACCGCAGCAAACGGAGGAAAGGTGACCCGCCCCGACGCGCCGGAGTTCGGTCCCGTCGCGCTCCGGGGAGCCGATTTTTCCTTCGACCCGGAAGCTCTCGATCTGCGCCCCGAAAACGGCACCGCCCAATACGGGATGAGCTTTGACTCGCAGGGGCGGCGCTTTGTTTGCTCAAACTCCCGTCACCTCATCCAGGTCGCCTACGAGCGACATCAGGTGCGCGCGAATCCTTTGTATTCACTCTCGCCCGCGCTCGTCGATATCCCCGACGACGGTGCCGCTGCGCCCGTCTATCGGATCAGCGCGGATGAACCCTGGCGCATTGTCAGGACGAGGTGGCGGGTTGCCGGGGTCGTCAAAGGGCAAGTCGAAGGCGGCGGTCGCGTCTCCGGCTACTTCACCTCCGCGAGTGGTGTTCACCTCTATTGGGGAAAGGCGTTTGGTGAAAGCTTCCTCGACAATGCTTTCATCGGCGATGTCGGGAGCAACCTCATTCATCGGAAAGTCATCGCCGAGACCGCCGGAGGCTGGTCCCTCGTGGGCCACCGCCCTCATCCCGATGAAAAGACCGAATTTCTGCGCAGCACCGACAACTGGTTTCGTCCCACCAGCTTCGCGACGGGCCCGGACGGATGTCTCTACGTGACCGACATGTATCGTGAAACAATCGAGCATCCCTGGTCTCTCCCCGCCCCGATCAAAGAACACCTCGACCTCAACAGCGGCTTTGATCGGGGAAGAATCTATCGCATCGCCCCAGTCGGCTTCACTGCTCCCGAGCCGGTCGATCTCGCGACGCTGAGCGATGAGTTACTCCAGAGAATCCTCGCGGAGGAAACGCCCTCACAATGGCACGAAACAACGGCGCGGCGTCTTCTCTACGAACGCGGAATTGCGATCGCAAAACCTGCCGCGCATCCTTTTCCCTCAAGCCTCATGGCCGCAACCGTAGCACTAACCCCGGAAGAGGCAGGTCAGGATCCTTGGAAAGAGGCCGCGTATTTGAACGCCCTGCGAACCGCTGACTCGCTCGCGGAGGCGTGGACTTCAGCGGCGCTTTCGGAATCAGAGATCGCCGCCGAAATCGCGATGATGATCGGTCGCAGTCGTGATCCCGAACTCGCTTTTCTTGTCGCGAACGATTTCGCGTCGCAATCGCCCTCGGCATGGGCCGCCCGCTCTCTCGCAGGACTCGCGCGGGGCGTTCGCAGCGGGATCGACAATACAAAGGTCGCCGATCTGACTGCGGAGGGATTCTCGGCCCCGACTTTTTCCTACGCTGACTTTTTGAAGCTCCCGCTTTGGTCAGCCCTGACAGAACAGTGCCAGGAAGTGCTCGCGGCCGAAGCTTCCGGCGAAAACAAAGAGGCCGCGATTTCGATGCTATCCGTCATCGGAGGAGAAGACGCTCAAGGATTCCTCGCCGGACTCCTCGCCGTAGAAACGACCGACGATTTATTGAAAGAGCTTCTTGTCGGAGCGATCTCAGATCCGCAGGTCATCGCCGCCGCGTTTCCAGGGCTTCCGTCGAATGCAAAAACGGCGACAACAGACAAGATTCTGAATTCAGCCGAAGCCTCCGGAATGATGGTGGATCTGTTAGAATCCGAAACCGTTTCACTCAATGATTTACCGGCAGCCCTCATCGAAGGGCTACGGGCGCATGCCGATAAAACCGTATCCAGCAAAGCCGCCACGGTGCTGCCTCCCGTCATTTCACGAAACGCGGTGATCGATCAGTATCGCCCGGCAATTGAAATGGCCGGTGACACGCAGGTAGGGAAGCAGGTTTTTTCGAAAATCTGTCTCTCCTGCCATCTCTCTCACGAAGGGGAAGGAATCGACCTCGGCCCGTCGCTGGCGAGCTTTGCGACGGCGGGTCGCACCTCACTCTTGGAGCGCATTCTTGATCCCAACCGTGAAGTCGCGCCGCAATATGAAGCTTATGTTTTCACGATGACTGACGGTCGCGTTTTTTCGGGAATGATTCGCGCGGAAACGACCGACAACGTCACCCTGCGTCTCCCCGGCGGGATTGATCAAACCTTCCCCCGCCGCGAAGTCAACTCGATGCAGGCTGTTGGAATGTCCCTCATGCCCGAAGGGATCGAGAACACCCTGACCGTGGCAGAAATGGCGGATTTGCTCGCCTACCTCGAGTCCAGCGGTGCGAAGTAGCGAATGACGTCAGTCTTTCGTCCCCTTGCGAGCCTCAAGCATCGCGGCGAGACTCGTCTGCACGCTCCATGGCTGTCTTCCTCGATATCTTTCTCTCGGTCTGTCTTCCCATCCTCGTTCTCGCAGGCCTCGGTTGGGGCCTCGATCGGATTTTTGATCTCGATCTCAAGACTCTCGTGAAGCTGAACATCTACCTGTTCGTTCCCGCTTTCATTCTCACCCGCCTTTCCAGTTCAAACCTCGAAAGTGAAACCGGACTTGCGGTCGTCGGCTTCACCCTCGCCATGATCATCGCGATGGGACTCATCAGTTGGGCGGTCTCCGCCGCGACCGGCCTGACTCCGGCGCGTCGCTACGCGATGAAGCTCAGCACCATGATCTACAACTGCGGAAACTGGGGAATCCCTCTCATGACGCTCGCCTTTGGAGTCCAAGGCGGCGTCATCCAGGTCTTCGTCCTCGCGACGATGAATGTCGCGAGCTTTTCCATCGGCGTCATTCTCGCAAACGCGGGCAATGAAGGGCGAAAAGGATGGCTCATTCCCATTCTGAAACAGCCCTCCCCCTGGGCTGTCGCGACTGCCCTGACAATGCGCTATTTTGGAAACCCGCTCGAAGACGTGACCTTTGTCTGGATCCCACTTTCCTATCTCGCCGATGCTCTCATCGCCTTTGCCCTGATCACGCTTGGCGTGCAGCTCGCGAAGACAAAACCTCCGACGATTCGTGGCTCTTTGGGCCACGCCTTGATCATTCGCCTCCTCGGTGGTCCCGCCGTTGCGATGCTCTTTACCTGGTGGTTCGGATTTGAGGGAACCATCGCCGCGATCCTCATCCTTGGCGCAGCTGCGCCGACAGCCGTGAACACCGCTCTCCTCGCTCACGAATTCAACGCCGACAGCCGCTTCGCCGCGGCGGCCGTTTTTTACTCAACGCTTGCGGCGTCGATTGTCGTCACCGCGCTTCTGGCGATGCTCCGGGCCGGGTGGATTCCATGGGCAGTGCCGTGAACGAGGGCAGAGCCTATTCGTGTTTATTGGTGTGAATTCGTAGGCTCAACCTTCCGAAATCTCTGAGGAAAGCCTACTAATGACACGAATTTTTTGGAAAGTTCCGCACAATCCCCACAATCACTTCTTTTTCCCGAAGATAAGTCGGTAGACGAGAAGGATAACGATCACCCCGGCGACCGAGATCGCGAGACTGATCGGATCCCAGGGATTCCCGGGGTCAGACGAACCGATCTCCAAAAGCCCGGCGACATACTTGCCAACGACGGCTCCGCCGATACCCAGCAGGATCGTGATAACACATCCACCGGGATCTTTACCCGGCATGAGAAATTTTCCAAGCGCTCCTGCGACGAAACCGACTGCAATCGTGATTAACCAATCCATGACGTAACCATCGCAATTCGTGTGAAGCCTGTCGAGTCACTAAATCCTCCCGCAACCAGGGGCGACCGCCTTACAGCTCAACGCCTCACCATTTCATGACCTTGCGCAGAAACTGCGAGACCTGCTCAGTTTTCGGGTCATCAAACAATTCCGAAGACGGTGCCTCTTCGACACATTTCCCCTCAGCGAGAAACAGAACATAATCCGCTGATCGCTTCGCGAAACCCATCTCGTGAGTCGAAAGAACAATGCGCTGGCCGCATTCACAAAGCTCGGCGATCAGATCGAGAACCTCCGCTTTCATCTCCGGATCGAGCGCCGAAGTCGGTTCGTCGAGGAGCAGGAGCGACGGCTCGTGCGCCATGGCTCGAGCCAGCGCAATCCGCTGCTGCTGCCCACCGGAAAGCTGGCCGGGACGCTTCTTGACATGATCAGTGAGACGAAATCGTTCCACCACTTCATCAGCACGCTGCGTCGCTTCCTCCTGACTTCGCCCATACACTTTAACGAGAGGGAGGACGATGTTCTCGAGAGCAGTGAGATGCGGGAAAAGGTTAAACGATTGAAAAAGGAAGCCATTTTTCCGGCGGATCGCGCGGAGCGCTCCCTCTTCCAGGGGGAGCTTCACCCCATCCATGATGACCTCGCCGGAAGTTGGAATCTCCAATCCACCGAGAAGCCGGAGAAAGGTCGATTTCCCTCCGCCTGAAGGACCAATGAGAGCGAGGACCTGCACATCATCACTGAGAGTGAGCGAGACATCGTCCACCGCTTTCGTGTTACCGTAAATTTTGCTGAGACTGCGGGTTTCAATTCTCATAGGCGAAGCGCTTTTCGAGATTCCGACTGAGCAGCGAGATCGGAAAGGTGAGAATGAAGTAGCCGAGAATGAGAGGCAGGTAGGCTTCGAAAGTCGCGTAGGTGTTCGCGTTCGTCTCCCGTGCCTGCATCGTGAATTCGTGAACGCTGATGACGAAGAGAAGCGAGGAATCTTTGATCAAATTCGCAAACTGTCCTGCTGAGGCTGGAAGGACGCGCCGAATCGCCTGAGGAATGATCACGTAGCAATAAGTCTGCACTTCCGAAAAGCCGATTGCTTTTGCCGAGAGCCATTGCGACTGCGGAATCGATTCGATCCCACCCCTGAAAATCTCCGCGAGGTAAGCGGCTGAAAAGCATGACAGAATCACAAGACCGACCCCGAAACGACTGTCCCATCCGATACTGTCAGCGATGAGATAATACCCGATCAGAATCTGGGTGAGGAGCGGCGTTCCGCGAATGATCTCGACAAAGGCGCGCGACAACCATCGGGGAATCCGGTGAGGCGAGAGCTGCCCGGCCGTCAGGAGTGCTCCGATGACGATGCTCAAGACGAGCGCCGCCGCCGAGATGAGCAGGGTCGTTGTCCAGCCGTTCAGGAAATTTTTCCAGTAAGGCGCAATCGCCTCCCACTGGTAGTCGTGTGAGGCAACGACCCAGAAAACGAAGCAGAACGTCGAGCCGAGGAGGATCGAAACGGTCAGACTGAGGAAGAGTTTCAAAACAAATCAGGTCGCAGTCTCTGCGGTAATGCGATGCGTCGGAACCGGCATCCCGGGGCGGAAGTGCTCGAGGTGCGTGATGCGAAAAAGGAGACCCGCATCTTCGGCGATCACTTTCTCAAGGGCTTTGTCGGCCGCTTCCTCCAGGGTGTCCGGATCGACTTCGGCACGGATGTTTAGCAGCAACTCACCGTCGTCGAGCGGTTCGTAAAGATGGTGAGACAACTCAGGTTCGGAGTCTCCCCGCACGAGGTTGATCGCTGCGATTTCCATGGGGTCGCCGAGAGGCGTTAGCGTCATCTTGAGATGCGCGACCTCAGCCCCGGCTTCATCAAGCTTCAGTCGCAATGTCAGGGCGATCGATTTCAAGATTTCGTTCCCGTCAAATTCGTCAATCGGTCCCCGCTCGTCGCAATGAATTTCCACGGTCGCGTTGAGCCAGCCAAGGAGCGCCTCGCCTTCCCCGTAGCGGTCGTAGTCGATATCAAGGAAGCGGGTCGAATTCATTTCCGTCGTCATTGCCGCCTCAAACCAGGCTTCGCAGCCGCTTCCGTCACGCGCCGAAATCTCGAAAATCGTCGCCTCAGGGAATTCTTTTTCCATCGCCGTGCGCAGCTCCGCAAGCGTCGGGGCATCAACAAGATCGAGCTTATTGATGACAATGAACTCCGCTTCTTCGAGTTGCTTTCGGTAAATGTAAGTGACGTTTTCTGAAAATTTACGCCCCTCAGCGACGCCGAGAACCTGCGCGGCACGGATCGGGTCCACGAGGACACTCATGGGAGCGACGGTATACTCATCGCCGTAAATTTTCTGAAGCGGCAAGCTCACCGTCGCGACGAGATCCGTACAACTTCCGACCGGCTCGGCGAGGAAGACTTCCGGCCGGGTCTCAGCCGTGAGCGTCGTCGCGGCATCGATCAGAGAATTGAAGCGGCAGCAGAAACAGCCGCCGGAAATCTCTTCGACCGGGAACTGGTTCGACCGCCCGATCGCTGAATCGACAAGCCCGGCACCCTGATCGTTCGTGATCAAGCCGACACGCTGACCCCGCTCATCGAGGTATTTCGCAAATCGCTGAATCACCGTGGTCTTTCCCGCACCGAGAAAGCCGCCAATCATGAGGTATCGAGAAGACATGGGGAACGTTCCACTCTGAACTTTGAACATTCAACGTCCAACTTTGAACGTTCAAGGTTTAGCGTTGAATGTTGGACGTTTGATCGCGCCGCGATCAGTAGCCTTCTTCCTGCATCTTTTCGATGAGCTTGCCGAGGTGGGCGACGTAGCCGTCGACGTCCACGCTCGTTTCTTCCGGCTTGCCTTTGACAGAATAAAGCCAGCCGTCCGCGTAGGGCGAGCTTTTCACGATGCAGGCGTCTTCTTCGATAATGGGGTTACCCCTGACAAAGCTCCCTTCCATGACGGAGAAGAGATCGCTCGCCGCTTTGAAGCCCTCAACATAGCCGATTTGCTGGCCGGAAGTGACCGGATCTCCTTCCTTCACTTCATACTGCGCTTCGACGAGCTCGCCGAGCATCCGCGTCGCAAATTTGGTGAAGCCAACCCGCCAGACGCCGGGATTGTCTTCTTCCTCCTCCATCCAGTAGTGGCTGAGCGAGTATTGAAAAGAGGCGGGGAGACGGGCTGAAAACCTCGCGTGTTTGAATCGAACAAATTCCATGTTAACCGAAAAATTTTGCCCTTATAAACTCGCTGATCATCCGGGATTTCGTGAGCTTGTAACGCTTCTCAAAAACGGCGTAGCCGCCGGCTTCCATTTCATCGAGAATGCGGGAATAGATACGTCGCATCAGCTCAGCAGAGCGCATCGACTTGCGGTCCTTCTCCGGCAGGGCCGCGGTGGCCTTTTCGTAAAACTCACGGGCGACCCCGGTTTCGTGTTTCATGAGTCGCTGAAAACAAGCCTTGTCGGGCTTTCCCGCAAGAAAATCCTCTTTTGACAACCCAAACCGGGCAAGGTCTTCGAGGGGGAGAAAAACTCGTCCCTCCTCTGCATCCTCGCCGACATCCCGCAGGATGTTTGTCCACTGCAAAGCGTAACCGAGCTGCTCGGCATAGACTTTCGACTCCGGCTCCTGACATCCGAACAACCGGATGCTGACGAGTCCCACCGCGCTCGCGACGAGGTAACAATAGGCCATGAGATCCTCCTTCGTCTCAAAAGTTTGAGGGTTGAGATCTTTTTCGACGCCGTCGATGATCGCTTCCAGCTCACCGGCATCGAGGCCGCGAAGGCGCTGGAGTTGAACCATTTCCGCTTCGATCCCCGGTCGCGGATCGGCGTCTTCACTCCGGATTAAGCGTCGCCAGCGGGAAAGGCCTTCGATCCGGAATGCAGCGCTCAAGCCCGGCTCATCAGCGAGGTCATCGGCGACGCGACAGAAGGCGTAGAAGACCCGCATGTCGTCGCGTTTCTCACGAGGAAGGACAGCAAGAGCGAACGCCAGATTTGATCCGCTGCGGCGGACTATCTCGGAGGAAGTGGCGTTGACGAGATCCACGGGAAGCAGCGTGAGACGGGAGAGTTCTAGTGAACCTTTCCGAAATGATGACCGAAAGGATAGTAAACAAAAGCGGCGCGCCCCACGATGTTTCGCTCGGGGACGACACCCCAACCGCGAGAATCATGGCTGTTGGCGCTGTTGTCGCCCATCGCCCAGTAGGCGGCTTCCGGCAGAGTGACGGACCGGGTCCCCTGAGCAGTGTAGCCCACGTAGATTCCGGTTTGCTCCATGACCGCCTGAATGCCGGGCTCAGTCGCCACTTCCCCGTTCACGAATAATTGCGGAGGCCGGATTTCGAGGGTGTCCCCCGGAACTCCGACAAGCCGCTTGATATAATGCTGAGAGCCAAGACGCGGATCGATGGTGCTCTGGATGCGTCCAATATCACGAGTGACGAAAACAAAAACCTCACTTCGCGTCGGCTTTTTCCAATGGTAGATGAATTTGTTCACGACGAGTTGATCACCGGTATCGACAAAGCCTTTCGCGATCGTATCGCCTTTTGAAATGGGAACCGTCTTGATAAAGCCGGGCCGGGCCGTCAATTGCCGATTCAACAAGGTCATGATCCGGCTGTCAGTTCCCGGCGCACTGTATTTGTGCCCGTTCTTCGTGATCAGATAGGTCCGGGGGAAGAAGATGAAGTGAGTTTTCCCATAAAAGTGCTTTTCATCGAGGATGAGGGCGTCGTCCTCTTTGGCGATCCACTCGACGTGACTGCGACCATACCAGAACTTGTCCCAGAGCAGCTTCGGAGCCCCCGGCTTCTCGTAATCGTCGGGGGCATGGTACTGCCCCTCCGGATTCATCTCCTTAATCGGGTAGGCGATAATTCCGTTTAAGGTCGGCTGCATCGAACCGGTCGGAATTTTAAACTGCTGGATGAAGTAAGCCCTAATTCCCATCGCAATGACAACTGCGACAAAAATCACTTCGATATTCTCTTTCCAAGCTGAGGCACTGTAACTTTTCACCGACTTCTTGCAGGTGTCGGTGAGGTCATTCGCGAGTTCCTCAAGATCCCTGCGCTTCGAATCACCGTCAGCGAGCGCGGTCGTGAAGGCTTCCTGCTTTCCGCAAATGACTGACTTTTTTTCGTCAGAGATCAGGTCATCGTTATAGCGAAGAAATTTTCGGACTCCTTTGAGCAGCGCTTGTCCCTCTTTGATTCCCTTCTTGTCGAGGGGAAGCTCGGCGAGTTCTTCCGGCGGGCGTTTTTGAAACATGAACATGAGTAAATGGGGTGTCAGTCCGTCTTGAGGACTTTAATGAAAGCATCCTGCGGAATGTTGACCCGACCGATTGCTTTCATCTTTTTCTTTCCTTCCTTCTGCTTTTCAAGGAGCTTCCGCTTTCGCGAAATATCACCACCGTAACACTTTGCGGTCACGTTTTTCCGCATCGCGGTAATGGATTCGCGGGCAATGATTTTCCCACCGATCGTCGCCTGAATTGCAACGGTGAACATCTGTGGCGGGATCACTTCTTTAAGCTTTGCGGCGAGATGACGACCACGATACTCGGCCTTGTCACGGTGCACGATGACCGAAAAGGCATCGACCGATTCGCCGGCAATGAGTATGTCCATTTTCACCAGTTTACCGGGCTGGTAGGCAGCGTGCTCGTAGTCCATGCTGCCATATCCGCGCGTCATGCTCTTGAGGCGGTCGTTAAAATCGACGAGAATTTCGTTGAGCGGAAGAATGCAGGTGAGGAGCACCCGAGTCGCGTCAAGTGTCTCCGTATTGAGCAACTCGCCCCGCTTCTCGGCGACGAGCTTCATCATGTCACCGATGTAGTCGTTCGGCGTCATGATATAAGCCTTCACGGTCGGCTCAAGAATCTCCGTGATGTGCTGCGGCTCGGGGAGGTAACTCGGATTATCGACTTCGACCTCTTCGCCATTCGTCTGAAGCACTTTATAAACCACGCCCGGGTAGGTCGAGATCACATCCATGTTGAACTCACGACGGAGGCGCTCCTGCACGATCTCCATGTGCAGCAGTCCGAGGAAACCGCAGCGGAAGCCAAAACCAAGCGCAGTCGAACTTTCCGCCTGATAACTGAAGGCCGCATCGTTGATCTGCAGCTTACCCATCGCGAGCTTAAGCTGCTCGAAGTCATCCGTGGCAATGGGGTAAATCCCGCTGAAAACCATTGGCTGGATGTCTTTGAAACCGGGGAGCGGCTTTGCGGATGGATTGCGGGACTCCGTGATCGTATCGCCGATTTTGACCTCACTGGAGGTCTTCATGTTTGCGATAAGATAGCCCACATCACCCGCCTGGAGGGAATCCCGCGGGCTCTGCTTCGGGGTGAAAACACCGACTTCTTTGACGTCATAAGTCTTCCCGGTCGCCATCGTTTTCATCCCTGTGCCGCGCTTCACCTCGCCGCTCATGATGCGAACATAACTAACGACCCCGCGATAGGTGTCGAAAATTGAATCAAAAACCGAAGCGCGCAGAATGTCGTCTTCAAACTCCCGCGGCGGCGGGATCCGGGCGACAACCGCTTCAAGAATTTCTTTGATCCCGATGCCCATCTTGGCACTGGCTTCGATCGCCTCTTCGCCTGGAATCGCGAGAATGTCTTCGAGCTGCTTCCTCACCGCTTCGACATCCGCATTCGGCAGGTCGATTTTGTTGATCACCGGAATGACGCGAAGATTCGCTTCATTGGCGAGATGAACATTGGCGACCGTTTGGGCTTCGACACCCTGAGCGGCATCGACAAGGAGGAGAGCACCCTCACACGCGGCGAGGCTACGGCTCACCTCGTAGGAAAAATCAACGTGACCGGGGGTGTCGAGCAGATTGAGCTTGTAGATCTTCCCGTCGTCAGCCGGATACATCATCGTCACCGGATGGGACTTGATCGTGATCCCTCGCTCCCGCTCCAGATCCATGGAATCGAGCTGCTGGGCCGAAGAATCGCGCATCGAGACTGTCTGGGTCGACTCAAGAAGACGATCCGACAAGGTCGTCTTACCGTGGTCGATGTGTGCAATAATCGAAAAGTTACGTGTCAGTTCAATGGCCATTTCCAAAAAGCAAAAGGTGCGGACGCACCGGGGCGAAACCTAGTGTGATCCTGCTGATTGTAAATGGCTTTCCGCCTGCGGGAAGCGGGAGTTTCGGACCGTTCCGAGCTCGGAATGATCGGGTCTCAGATGGAGATACCTTCCTGAGTGAGAACTTCGGAGAGGGCTATCTCCATCTGCGAACGACACTGCGCTGTCGTTTTGTGCAGAAAGCCATGCAGGGCAGCATCCTCCTCATTTCGATCTTCGCACTGCTCACTGTATCGTTCGAACGCGGCAAGGCTTGAAAGAAGACTCGCGAGATGCTGAGGACACTCGCATTTCACGACAGCCGACATGCCCGCTATTCTCACGAGTTGTTCATCGGAAAAAGCCCGCTCCGGAACTTCACCGGGTGAAGGCCGCTTGAAAGCAGGCACATCTTCGTTTGTCGATGGCATCTCTTCCCCTCTCCCGGAGCGAAGCGCGAGTTGGATGTCCGCAATACAGGCAAGCTGGATCTCAGCGGCATCAACCGGCGCGCGAAGGGCCGTAATTTTTTTGATGTCGAGCGGCTGGATGAGATCGCCTTGAGCAAAGCGATAGACCAAAATCGCGCGGCGCACATGCATCACCGCGATGGCTTCCTGTATCTCCTCGATCTCTTCAGCGAATATTGTGTCCCGTTCGATGATAAGAAGATCGACTGCTCCTGCTCGCAAACCGCTAAGCAATTCCGGAATGGTCTGAAACTCGCCGACGATACGCAACGCCGGCGCGGTATCTGCCGCCTCTCGAACCGCCTGTCTAATAATTGTCCCAACCAGTCCGATGCGGCAAACCCCCGCTGGAGCCGTCTCTTCGAGGCCGTCGTCTCCGATCCTCGACTCCATGACACTGGAGAGCCTCTCTTCCAACTGGGGCGTGCCAAGGCTCGCGACACTGCCGATAGAATGGCCGTTATCCACCAAAGTTTTCAACAAAGAGAGCCGTCGGATGTCTGATTGGGTGTACTGACGGCGCTTACTGTCGCTCCGGCGGGGATCCACCACTTGATAGCGGCGCTCCCAGACGCGGAGAACATGGGAAGAAATCCCAGTGAGCCTCGCGACCGCGCTAATTTCAAAAAACTCTTCCGTCTGACTTTCCATGGGTAATTAAGGGGGGGAATGCTGTGAATAATACGCTTCTGAGTCAATCTTAAGACAAAATTCAAAAAAACACTTGTCGAATTTATGTTCATAGACAAGACTTAGTCAATCAATAACATCACTTAGACAGATTATGGACAACGAAAGAAACAAATCAGAGGAACGCAAAATTGAAGCTGAGTTGATGTCCCGCGTCGCAGCGCGTGACGAAGTTGCATTCGCCGAGCTTTCTGAGAAATATTCAGCATTGATTTTCTCAACAGCGTTTAAAGTGCTAAACCACTATGAAGACACCGAAGATGTGATGACGGAAGTGCTCAACACAATTTGGAAGAAGGCTGACACCTACCATTCCCAAAAGGGCAGCCTCGTCACCTGGATCTGCACCACGGCACGGAATCGGGCGATCGATCGAGTCCGCAGCGTTCAGCGCAGAAGTGCCCTCTACGACAAGTTTGAGGAAAAAATTGAAGGCGAAGCTCCCGAAAAGCGGACGACCGGTCGCGAAGATCTCTACCGCGCCGACGCCCGACGAGTCCTCCAGACCGCAGTCGTGTCTCTTTCACCCGAGCAGCGGGAGGTGATCGAGCTCGCTTATTTCGAAGGCCTCACTCAAAAGCAAATCGCGGAGCGGATCGACAGTCCACTTGGCACGGTCAAGGCTAGAATCCGCCGCGGCGTTGAACGCCTGCGGCTTTCGATCAACGACCGTCTCAAAGGCGAAGGGCAACTCCTTCTCTCCAGCGTCACGGATTGATTGTAGCATCACAACGGCATCTCTTCTTTTGTCATGAAAACCGCATCATCGAAGCACGTTGTCGTGATTGGAGCAGGTCCCGGGGGACTAACCTCGGCCATGCTCCTCGCTCATCGGGGATTTAGGGTCACCCTCGTCGAAAAAGAAAACGTCGTCGGCGGACGAAGCCGTGACCGAACCCTCGGTCCCTACTCCTTCGACACCGGGCCGACCTTCCTCCACCAGAAATTCGTGCTCGACGAGATGTTCGGCGAAGTGGGGAGGAAATCGGAAGATTACCTCGATTTCGTGAAGCTGAATCCGATGACCCGCCTCACCTGGGGCGATACCGAACTTCACACCTATCCGACGCGCGAGCAGATGGAGGCGGAGGTCGAGCGCATCTTCCCCGGCGCCGGAGAAGGTTACCGTCGCTTCATGAAGGATCACGAGAAGAAACTCCGCGATGTTTACCCGGTGCTCCAAAGGCCTTTCGGGTCGGTCACTTCGTATTTCAGTCCCCTTCTTCTCAAGTCGCTTCCTTACATCACGACAAAAAAATCCGTTTTTGATGTTCTCGGCGAATACTTTGAGGACGAGCGCCTGCGTCTCGCTTTCACCTTCCAGGCAAAATACCTCGGGATGTCTCCGTGGAAATGCCCCGCTCTTTTCTCCATTCTCGCCTACACCGAGTATGAATTCGGCATTTACCACGTCCAGGGTGGCCTTTGTAAAATTTCCGAGGCAATGGCTGATGTGATTGAGGAAGATGGCGGGAATATTCGACTCGGCTGCGAGGTCGAGGAGATCCTCCAAAGCGGCAAGCGCATGACCGGTGTCAAACTCACCACGGGCGAGGTGATCGAAGCCGACGACGTGGTCGTGAATGCCGACTTTGCTCAGGCAATGACGACGCTTCTCAACGGGGCGAGTGTCACCGCGACAAAAATGAAAAAGAAGGCCTTCTCATGCTCGACCTTTATGCTCTACCTTGGGGTTGATAAACTCTACACCGAAGAGCCGCATCACCACGTCCTCTTTGCTGACGACTACGCGAAGAACGTCCACGACATTCAAAGCGAAGAACGGATTTCCGACGACATGTCGATTTACATCCGGAACTCATCGGTCACCGACCCGCATGTCGCGCCGGAAGGGCACTCCGCCCTCTACATTCTCGTCCCGACGATCAACCGCCGTCACGATCAGGATTGGGATTCTTTCAAACAGGAATACCGAGACAAAATCATCGCTCGGATCGAAGAGAAGACCTCGATGAAAGATCTCAGCGACCACATTGTTGAGGAGGAAATCCTCACCCCCGCGAATTGGCAGGAGGACGGAGTCTTCATGGGCGCTACGTTCAACCTGTCGCACCACCTCGGCCAGATGCTGTATCTCCGGCCTCACAACCAGTATCAGGGTTTTGAAAACTGCTACCTCGTCGGAGGCGGAACCCATCCCGGTTCCGGCCTCCCGACGATCTACGAGTCCGCCCGCATCAGCACCAACCTGATCTGCGATCATTATGGCGTGAAATATGAAGCGGTCGATTATGCCTCCGACTATTTGAATGGAAATTTCCCGCGAGCTGAAAAGCCGGAGTCTGTTGTCTGACCGAATTTCGATTGAAGGCACAACGAAGCGTTCCCCGCCAGCTGCTGGATCGAACCACCTCAAAAGAACCGAATCGAGTCCGCGAGTGACTAATTTACATCAAGATCGATCAGGTTTGCTAGTCGTCCGGGAGGACCCGAATTACAGCCCTATCTTCGGATAGTCCTCTAAAGGGTGAAGCAAACAGTTAGCGAGTTGATTCTTCCGGTAGTTGAGTAAACGGCTCTCACCAAGCAGACTAATGTGCCAGCTGGCTCAGGAAAGAAGAGGACCTCGAAATTGCTTTCAGGACCCTAATTTGTCACCTTCATGACGATGACTACAAGCTGAAAACGTCCCGCCAGGCTTCAGATCCATTGAATACAGAAGAGTGGAAAGAACAGTGTCATGATTTTGCCGGGGAACTATTCGAAATGATTTACGTTAAACTGGCAACATATCGAACCGATTTACATGCCGCCTTACAGTCCTGACTTGAATCCTATCGAACGCCTTTGGCACCACCTCAAAAGCCACTCCCTCGCTGGCTTGATTACCAAAGCCGGTGAGTAACTTACCGAAAAACGAATTGAGTCAATCCGGTCAATGAATCGAGATCCAAAGCTCCTATACTCCGCCTGCAAACCTCACGACAAATCAACGGAAATACTTTCCGGAAATCGTCGAATTATATAGAAACAACTCCCGAACACCGGAAACGAAGATCAAAACGCCGGTCAGGACCAGGACAACCGGAAGCAGGACGAGGAGACGATACCCTAAGGAAACCCCGGGCTCGAGAACGCTCTGATTCGGATCGGCGGGATCATAGTAAGCCTTCAGGTCAGTCTTCGGATAGTCCTCAACAAATGCCTCCGCCTCCTCCCTCGATGCAAAACCAATCCCGGTCGCGGAGCGGACGCTGCTGAAATACTCGATCCCATCGGCCGCAAAAGTATAACTGATCACCGGCACATAGTTGGTGCGCTCACTCTCGTTGGCGATGCTGCCTTCGAAACTGACGTAGCCGCTTTGGTAAGCTGCTTCAGCGGCAGGCCATGTCCGACTTTTCAATCCCAGCTCAACCCGCGGCTGCCACGATTGATAAAACCAGAATGCCGCCCCGAAGAAAAACAGGGAACCGACAACTAAAATCAACAAGCACCAAACAGGTTTCATGCCGCGCTTTCCCGAACGATCAATGCCCCTCACAGATCGCGTCAATCGTGCCGTCCGCCTTGAACTTCACGACGCGAAAACCGGAGGTCGCGCCATAAAGCAGCGAACCATCTTCCGTTCCTGAGAAGCCCTTCCAGTACTCGGGCCAACCCGGCAGCTTCCCGATTTCGCCCGTCACCGAAGTGAGAGACTCGGTCGAGGTGAAGGTGTAATTGGCGAGCCCTCCCGTGAGAATGAGGCTCCTGTCATGGCTAAACCCAATGCCGTAGTTAAAGCTGCCTTCCACCTGAAAAAGGGTGAACTCTCCCTCTGGACTCACCTTTGTGTTCACGTTGCTGTATCCCACGATGATGACTTCATCGCCCGCGTAAACCATCTCCCCGTTGCGCTCTTTGTAAAAGGTCACCGTCTCACTCTCAATCGCCTCACTCGCGACATCGATGACCAGATACCCGGAAGTGTCACCATCGTTGCGCTGCTCGAACTCTTTCCGCTCGATCCCCATCAACTCTTTCGGAATATCTCCGCGCTCCACTTTCGGCTCCGCTTCATCCTTCGCACTCTGAGAAAGCACCGCGACTTTCGAACCGTCTTCTTTCAGCGCCAACATCGCGACCTTGAAATCTTTAGGCAGAGCCACGGAGCCTTTGGGGACCCCGTCGTCAAATTGATACAACCCGACAAGCGGATCGCTGTAACTTCCGTTCTGTCCCGCGAAAAGCCCCGCCTCCGGTGCCGCTGAGAAATTAGCCACCTTGGAGACTTCCGCAATCTTACTCCAGTTCTCTGTCGCGAAAAGGTGAACGGAATCCGCCGAATCATGAACCGCGAGGACGGAACCGCTTTGATTAAAAACAAGGCTCCTGATCGTTGTCCCTATCCAGTGACGAGCCAACACATCCAGCTTATTTGAATCAAGAACCAGAAGCGTCCTTGTATCGCCACCGGCGACGACGTGATGACCATCTCCCGAAACCGCAACCGTAAGTCCACCGAGTGGAGTGCCCGCGCGCGTCGTTGGAATGACCGCGAAGAGGAGAGTCGTGCCCAGAAGAATCAAAATGGTTTTCATGAATCAGATGAAGTTAAAGGTTGGAATTCGACTCTGATTATAGAAGTTCGGCGAATCATGTCATTCCAAAACGGTGCCAATTTAGTAACTTCTGCGAACCGGGATCTGCGCCTGCGAGGGCAGAAAACTCACTGCAGCGCGACGTAGCCACTGCCGTCACCATTGGAGGCCGGATTCAGCGTCTTGCCCTCCAAAGTAAAACTCGCCTCGTAGGTTCCCGCTTCTCCTTTATCCCGGGTCGTCAGAGAAATGATCACCTCAGCATCAATCGGTGAAGTGTAGCTGAAAGTGGCAAAATCATTAATCGCCTCTCCATCAAACCGCCCTGCTGAATTGCTATATTTTCCATTCTTTTTCGACATAATGACCGGGATAAACCCATTCGGCTGAAAGGTAACTTCAAGAGTATCTCCGGCCTTCACCTTGACCGTGTAATCGTCGCAGTGATACTCGCCCGCATACTTTCGGTCTCCTTCTTTAAGTTCATTGGCAAACGCTCCCGCTCCGGGCTCTTTTGGAGAAGATGGAGTTTCGGGTGCCTTGCCACCATCAGCGACCGCTCCTTCCATCTTTTCTTCCGTCCCGCCTCCTCCCGCGCTTTTACTTCCCTCAAAAAGCTGGTTCAAAGTCTTTGTGATTTCCTCGGGGGTGAGTCCCGCTGCGTCCTGAATCTCAACGCGGACGAGGTGCTCCCTGACGGAGCTGGCTTCCTGCGGTGAGGTGACGATGTCACCGCTTGAATTTTCAAAAATAAGTTTCGTGTGAAGCGTCGCAATGAGAGGATAATCGCTCCCCTCATCAGAAGCAAAGCGAGCCGGAAACTGGTAGGGACCCGCCGGTTTTCCGGAGATATCCCGATGAGGGCCCTCGAGACGAACGGCCGTCCCGGAAGGTCCGAACTCCAGATTATTGATAAAGAGCGAATCAAATCTCGGGTTCGATTTGATGACACCTTCAAGGTCGCCAATCTGCACCGACATGCCCGCATGCGAGGATGAAGTCAAAGCAAGCGCGGCAAGCAGTGAAAGAACGGAAAAAGATGATAATGGAGAACTCATGGTTTTGGTGAATGATAGGAAGTGAAGATTGGAAAAGTGAGACGAACAGAAAATCAGATTTATCCGACAATTTGTCCACTGCAGATTTTTCACCTATCAAACTCACAAACTTACTTCTCCCGCCGCCGCTCGTGGCGGTCGGAGGACTTCATCATTCGCGCCATCTCGACCGGCAGCTCGGAGGCGAATTGCATCAGCGCTCCCGTTTCCGGATGCGGAAAGCTCAGCTCCGCCGCGTGCAACGCCAGGCGCTTCGGTCGCTCACTGACGGGGCGGTCCGCCTTTGGCAGATCAGAGTCCGGGTGGTATTTCTCATCACCGATAATCGGACAACCAATATCCGCGAGCTGAACCCGGATCTGATGACGGCGTCCGGTCTCGAGGGTGAGCTCCAGAACAGAGCGCTTCTCCGTTTTCCGCAGGACCCGATAATGCGTGATCGCCTCCCGCGTCCCGTCGCCCGCCGGAGCACTGCGGACACGCAATTTGTTCGACTCGTCGAGATGACTGCGGAGCGTTCCACTTTTTTCCGGGGGCACACCATCGACGACTGCGAAGTATTTCTTGGAAGCGCGCTTCCAGTTGTTCTGCAGTTCGCTCTTCGCCTCTTCGCTCCGGGCAAAGACCATCAGGCCCGAGGTGTCGCGATCGAGCCGATGCACGATGAAGATCCGGTCCTTCCCGCGAGGATGCGTCTCTTTCACATACTGAGTCAGCTCCGAGTAGGCCGTGACTTCGTCTGCTGACTTGGTTGCAATCGAGAGGAGCTTCGCCGGTTTCAGGATCACGATGACCGACGCATCTTCGTGGATTAGTTTCATGCCCGCCGGAAGTTCCGGACCGGGCAGTGGCTTCGCCGTCGGGGCAAGGGTCACGACATCGCCCGCCACGAGCGGATGCGTCGAATGCTTCGCGACCCGTCCATTCACCTGGATGCCATCGAACTTCAGCCACTGACGCACCTTCGTGCGCTTCACCTCCGGCAGTTTCTCAAAGAGAAAAAGGAGGAGAGTTCCGTCGTCTTCGGCAGTAAAAGTTTCGCGCATGGGCTGTGGGGCAGGGGGGAATCTTCGTTCCTTTCCCTGAATTCGTCGTCCAGTTTCTGAAGAGGATTCGGGATTGAACTATCCCGAAGTCTCAACAATGCTCCCTTCATGTCCTCCCCGTCCAGCGATCCCCTCCACGGGATCACCTTGAAAAAGATCCTCGAAACCCTCGTCGCCCGTCACGGATGGAAGAAGCTCGCCGGCGAAATTGAAATCCGTTGCTTCATGTTCGATCCCACGATCAATTCCAGCCTCAAATTCCTTCGTCAAACCCCCTGGGCCCGCCGCAAAGTCGAGGAATGGTATGTCCGCGACCTTCTCAAATATCCAGGGGAAAACGACGAGGCTACTTGAAACAGAATGCTACCCCACCGTCACGACCTTGATCTCGATATCGACGAGGTCATTCACGAGGTGCCCGCCGAGACGGCTGAAGAATTTCCCCGAACCGTAGATGACATTCCACACCGTCCGGTCGATGAGAAATGATGCCTGCGCCGCGAGCTTGCCGTCCGGAGTGACCCCGGCGACGCAGCCGAATTCGTCGGAGGAGAGATCGGATGGATCAACCTTGACGAAGACATCGCGGAGATGCGGAAATGGCCGCAACCCACCACTTGAATGAGCACACCCATGCGCATCGTTCTCCAATCCTCTTTCATCATTCTCAGCCTTCTCCCCGGGATAGCGTTCCCGGCTGAAACGTCGGCAGACAGCACCCCGCCTCCGCGCCCGCAACTTCAGATCATCAACGGATCGCAACAAACGATCGAAATCTTCTGGATTCGTCACGACGGGAACCGTGTCGCAAACAGCACCGTTCCGTCCGGAGAGAACACCGTCATTCAGACAACAATCGGACACCGCTTCGCCGTGGTCGGTCAGGAAGATAGCATTGAAAAATCCGTGACCAGCAAGGTGCCGGTTCAAGCCTTCCGCTTTGACCCTCCTGATCCCGACGGTATCCCTGCCTTCTACACGCAACGCATCGACGCCGGAGGATTCCCCATCGTCGCCTCCGCGACCGTCAATCCCTACGCGTTAAAAGAAGCGGCCTACCTCGTCGATCTCATGCTCGCGGAACGCCCTGACGTCCGCGACGCCATGATCAAAAGCGGCGCCCGCCTCTGCATTCTTGCGTGGGATGAATTCACGACCGACCAACCCGAGTGGAAGTGGCTCGAAACACGGTCCCTCTCCGGCTTCCCCGGCGTTTCGACGAAAGACTACCGCGATGCCCGGGCCCGCGGCATGGGCGGCAGCCTCACCGACCCCTTCTGCTCCTGCGCCGAGGAGAACTTGTTAGGGTATCCCGGCGATCCCTACTCGACCGAAAACATTCTCATCCACGAGCTCGCGCACAACATTCACCTGCGCGGGATGACGAACGTGGACCCGACCTTTGACCGGAGACTCAAGGATGCTTACGACTCCGCGATGGAGGCCGGCTTGTGGGAAGGAAAGTATGCCTCCGTGAATCATCACGAATATTTCGCCGAAGGCGTCCAGAGCTGGTTCGACGACAACCGCGAAAACGATCACGACCACAACCATGTCGACACGCGAGCAGAGTTACTCGACTACGATCCGGGACTCGCCGCGATGTGCCGTGAGGTGTTTGGAGACACCGGGCTGAAATACACAAAGCCGGTGACACGGCTGCATGGGCATCTTGAGGGATATGATCCCGAAACCGCCCCGACGTTTGTGTGGCCGGAAAGGTTGCGGCGGGCGAAGGGGATGATTCGACGGGCGGCGGAAAAGAGATCGGGGAAGTGATCGACGAATGCTTGATATCCTGTGCTACATTGGCTCATGGGGTGGATTCTATTTTTCGATGGCGATTGCGCCTTCTGTTCCGCAGGCGTGAGAAGGGCATACCATTTTGATCATCACCAGAGACTCAAATTTGCTCCTCTTCAGGGTAAACTGGCTGCGGAACGTGGATTTACGGAATATGCCGATCCAAGGGGAGGATCCATGGTGATTTTGCGGGAAGCGGACGAAAAGGCTTTTTTTCGCAGCGACGCAGCGATCGAACTGGCGCGAGCCCTCGGCGGATGGTGGAAGCTCCTCATTCCGATCTCGCTGATCCCGCGTTTTATCCGTGATCTAGGATACAAATGGATCGCGGACCATCGCTATTGGATCTCAAAAAAGGCCGATTTCTGCATGCTTCCGGATCCGGAAATGGAGAAGCGGATACTGGAGTGACCTGTCCCTCGTAGGAGGGAGCTGGAGGTCTGTCCCTCTATCCTCTGACCCGAATCCCCATCGTCACCGATCCCAACACTGCTCGTTACGCGATTTACTATCTGTGTCGGTGTAAGTAGTGGGGGCCATCCCTCTTCGGGATTGAATTCTCACCCGCAAAAGCCTACGTTGCGGTGTGGAAACGCCTGCCATAGACCGATCCGATTGGGTCACCAAAAAATGCTCCTCCTTTGAAGAAATGCGTCGACACCGCGTTCAACAATGGCAGGAAGAACCTTTCATGAGTCGATTGGATGCCGCCTGGGAACTCGTTGAGGAAGCATGGCGAATGAAAAACAACGACCCCGATGAACTCCGACTTCAAAGATCTATTGCGACTGTTGTCCGAAGAGGAAGTTGAGTATCTCATCGTCGGGGGCTACGCGGTGATTTACCACAGCCAACCCCGATTCACGAAAGACCTGGATCTTTGGCTTCGCCCGTCCAAAGAGAATGCGGCCCGAGTCATGCGTACCTTTCAACGATTTGGACTGCCTCTCCTGGGTGATGTTACTTCCTCCGATTTCGCAAGCGAGGGCCTTCAATATGCGATCGGACGTCCTCCGAGCATGATCGACTTCCTCACCTCGATTCCCGGGCTGGATTTCGAGACCTGTTGGAAGAACCGGGCCATTGCCGAGGATTCGAGCATCTCCTTACTCTTCCTCTCAAAGAGCGATTTGATTCAGGCAAAGAAAACCGCGGGTCGACCTCAGGACCTTGCCGACATCGAAGAACTAAATCGGATAGATTCGTAGAATTGTAACTCAATCGAAACGAAGCATCACCGCAATGCAAAAAATGGAATGTCAACTCTGTTTAGAAAAGCATAAGCTGCAACGGTCGCACATCATTCCAAATTTTTTCCGTGACCACAGCGGTACAACTTATCCGACGGGACAGTCACAACAAGCGCAACCATTCACTGTCATAACCAATACAAAACCAGGGAACAAAGTTGAACGAAAACAACATGGATTCTATGAGAAGAAACTCGGGCTGATTGAATTTTTGCTATGTTCCCACTGCGAACAAAAACTCTCTAAATACGAAGATTATTTCAAGCGCTACTTTTACGGAGGAACCGATCCAATTAGATTCAGAATTCCATTAAAAGCAGACCCATTCTTCGAAGCCGATTACTCGAAGATGAAATTATTTTTACTATCGATATTGTGGCGCGCTGCTGTAGCAAATGGTAAATTCTTCGAGGAAATTTCTATTCCAAGCCGCGATAAAGAATTCTTGCGGTATATGCTACTTCACGAGAACCCAAGAGAAGATTGTGAATACTTTTGCTCAATCAGTCGATTAGTGCCCTCAAAAAAACTCGATGAAATCTTTAAAAAGCATTCCATCTCTGTAGAAACCGCCGGGTTTGCGCCGGTAAAACACGATTTTGAGGGCTACTCCACTTACACGTTCATAGTCGGTGGCCTCGTTTTAAGTTTTTGTATAAGTTCAATAGGTGTCCCCAGCATTTTAAGAAACACCTACATTAAAAAGTCAGGCCGATTTTATTTATCGCCGATGAAAGCTGATCAATTTTTTGAAGATTACTCCAAAAAAGTGATCAGTTCCGGAAATTTAACATATTCAGATGTGTTGAAAGACATAGAAGCCCGAAAGAGAATCTGATAGCTCCCCAGCCTGAGAGTCCCCTCACAAATCACCCTTCTTCATCTCCGCCACCGCGAAGTCCGCCGCTCGTGCCGTCAGCGCCATGAAGGTCAGGCTTGGATTCACACACGAGACGGAGGTCATGCAGGCTCCATCGGTGACGAAGACATTCTTCGCGGCGTGGACTTGATTGTTGCCGTTGCAGACTGAGGTCTTGGGATCGCGGCCCATGCGGGCAGTGCCCATCTCGTGAATCGCGGTGCCGGGGAAAGACTCGCCGTCCTGGGTCGAGACGTTCTTGAGACCGGCAGCTTCGAGCATTTCGGCAGCGTCGTTTTTCATCGCTTCGCGCATCTTCATTTCGTTCTCTTTAAACTCAGCGTCGAAGGCGACAACGGGCATCCCCCACTTGTCGAGATTGTCGCGATCGAGCCACATTTTGTTCTCGTGATAGGGAAGCGTTTCGCCGAATCCGCCCAGTCCCATTGACCACTCTCCCGGCTCGGTGAGTTCGTTTTTGAAATCTTCGCCGAAGCTCAATTCCGCGACGGAGCGTCTCCAGTCACCTCTCATGCCGCCGCCCTGATACCCAAAGCCACGCAGGAAGTCGCGCTTGTCGTCACCGATGTTGGCAAAGCGCGGCACGTAGATGCCATTCGGACGATGACCGTGGTAGTAGCGATCGAGGTCACCCTCCCAGCTGCCGCGAGCACCGGCGCGGAAGTGGTGATCCATGAGGTTATGGCCCAGCTCACCGGAGTCGTTTCCGAATCCATTCGGGAAACGGTCGGAGGTGGAGTTCAGGAGCAGCGCGGTCGAGCCCACGGTGCTCGCGCAGACAAAGACGATCTGCGCGTAGAACTCACGCTCTTCGTTCGTCTGCGAATCGATCACGCTGACGCCGGTCGCTTTCTGCGCGTCATTGTCGAAAAGGAGTTCCCGCACGATCGAGTCGGGACGCAGGGTCAGATTCCCCGTCGCCGTCGCGGCGGGCAAAGTCGCGGATTGGGTGCTGAAGTAGGCACCGAAAGGACAACCCCACTGGCAGCGGTTGCGATGCTGGCAGGGACCACGGCCGACGCCGAGTTGTTCCTCCTTCGCGGCGGAAAGGTTCGCGACCCGACCAATCGTCATGTGACGTCCCGGGAAGTTTTTCTCGATGCGCTTGCGGACTTCTTTCTCGACGAAAGTCATCTCCATCGGCGGAAGGAAATCGCTGTCAGGGAGCTGCGGGAGACCGAGCGCTTCACCCGAGATCCCGGCGAATTTCTCAACATACGAATACCACGGCGCGATGTCCTCGTAGCGGATCGGCCAATCGACGCCGTAGCCGTCCTTGGCATTCGCCTCAAAGTCGAGGTCGCTGAGGCGGTAGCACTGACGCCCCCACATGATCGATTTACCACCAACGATATCAGGACGATACCAATCGAAGCGCTTCTTCTCGACATACATGGAATCCTGATCGCGAAACCAGTAGTCCGCCGTCATCTCATTGTAAGGATAATCCCGCGCCAGTTTCGGCGAGCGCTCCTTTTGTTCGACGGTGAGCTGACCGTTGTATTTGAACTCCCAGGGGTTCTTCATCGCCGCTTCGTAGTCAGCGATATGATTGAGCATTTTGCCACGCTCAAGCATGAGGACCTTGAGCCCCTTTTCAGTGAGCTCCTTGGCAGCGTATCCACCGGAGACACCTGAGCCGATGACGATGGCATCGTAGGTGTTGGCTTTCTTGGCTTCGATATTGAGATTGGGCATTTTGGGAAAGGAGTTGAGGAGTAAAGGAGGAGAGAAGTGGAGAATCTAACCCTGTTAGATCGGGGACTTAACCCTGTTGAATTGAAGTAAACCGCTAATGGGCGCTGATTTTCGCTGATCCGATTCTCTGCTAGGAACATTTCTGAATATCAGCGGCCATTAGCGTTGATCAGCGGTTTCTATTGCGATGCTACGCGAAACGCCTATCGCGCGTTCATGATGCATTTCTGCCCCTTCTCATACGGGATATCGCCATCGAAGCGACCGGGGATCGGCATGTATTGGAGGTTCTGCGTCACGCCGATTTCGGAGGTGAAATAGCCGACTTGGGAGAACTGCTTGATCTGCTTGAAGTAGCCTTTGTCCTTCTTCGCGGTCTCCGTGATGATCGCGATCTGCTCGGGGCGGGCGAGATCGACAAAGGGCTTCTGATAGGCTGCCAAACTCCGTTCATCGATACGGGCGAGGCCGGCGTAGAATTTTTTCTGCGGCTCGAGCTCGTAGCAATCCCGCATCACGCGGATGATGAACTCGTGCGCTCCGGCTTCCTTTGCGCCGGGGGTGTCTGTCTCGGGAATGATGACATCGGCGACCTCAGCGAGGAGGGCCGTCATCGCCTCGGTCACCTCGACGCTCGGGCCGGTGTTCGTGACCTCGCCCATGAGGGCGGAAGTGAGTTGGGTGGAAAGAGCCCCTCCAAACATGAGGGACATTCGTTGGACAGCAGCGCGGCGATCAATCATACAGAGGTATGATAGGATACGCTACAGGGCGCGGTCAAGCTCACGGCCTTTCCGGGGGGGTGAATGAAAGTGAAGGATAAATGTGGAACGGAATTGTATTCCGTAGTCGAGATCCCTTGATTCTCCGTGACGGATTTCAAATCCGTGCCACTCACAGGTATCGATGACCTTCAGTTTCATTCATACACATTCCTGCAACTTTCCTCTTTGCCGTTTCTACTCGCCCGCCCAGACGCGCACCCAATCGATCTCGCAGGTGCCGAAATCGAGGCCTTTGAAGTCAATCTGGCGCTCGTCGCCCATGTCGATGAGCTCGCTCTCAAAGCGGTGTGTCGTCCCGTTCATGGTAAAAAGTATCGCGCCCTTCTTAAGCTCGATTTTGACCTCGACCCACTCACCGAGCGGGAGGATCGGCTCGTCGATACTCGTGACGAACTTGTCCTTGAGCACCCTGAGGCTGGTCTGCTCCGCGCCGAAAGTGATCGTGTGAAAATGATGCCCAAGGTCGAGGAGGGGAAATCTCGGGTGAAACGCCTCACCGGTGTAGCGAAAGCGCATTGTGCAGACGAACTCGGCAGGAACCTGCTTGAGCCAGATGACCGGCTTGTATCCAGCATGCCCCTCGTCACCCTCGGCAATCTTTTTGGCCTGAAATTCCTTCGATGACTGACTCCCTTTGAGAATGCCATCCTCGATCTTCCAGGTGCTGCTTTGGCGGACTTCCCAGAAGTCCAGATTAAGCTCGCCGTCGAAATCTTCGGAGTAAACGAGGGTGGTCTTCTCGAAGAGTTCTGACTCAATACTCTCCTGAGCAAGGCTGAGGAGAGGGGAAAGCAGGGCGAGGAAAAAAAGCGGGGTCTTCATAGGATTGACCCAGTTGTTAGGCGGCTGTCGAGGAAGTGAACAGCTTCTTCTAAAGCCTGATCGCGGACTTCACGTATTCCTGATCTTCGGCGGACAAAAACTCCAGCGGCATCGCGCCCTTCTTTCCATCGGTTCTTCGCTCAATCTCGACCTGCCCGTCAACCATTCCAACAAAGCGGCCTTCAAGGGTGCGCGGCTCGCCTTGCACGGTGTAGGTCCAAAGCCGGAACGGCTCCTCAGGCATCGCCGCCGGAGCTGGTGCCGATCCACCTGAAGCGGACGAAACGAGGGGCTCTTGAAGGACAGGCGCGCCTCCTGTTGTCGGCGTCGTGAAAGCGATAGAAGGATCGCTCCAAATACGGCTTCGATCATTGTTTACGAGAACCCGGTAGAAATATTCGGTCCCTGGTTTGAGATCAGAAAGCTCGACCTCGTTAATCCCGATTTCAACGCTCTTCATTTCGGCTCCACTTTCCCAGGAAGAGGATTGCACCGCCGCGCTCAGTTCAGAATTTCGCTCGGTGCCATGCAGCTCGCGAGGGGCAAATGTTAGAGCATCGCGCGTTCCGAAGTAAACCATGCCGTCTTTGAGAGCTTCCCCTGAAGTGAGTTCAAATTCGATCACCGCCCGGGTCGGATGTACTTCTGTTACCTGAAGGTCGCCGAAGCCGATCGGAAGTTGGAAAAGGGACTCGACGCTTTCACTACTCAGAAAATAAGGCACCTCCGCGGAGTGCTGGGCCACAACCCCCGCCGGATCATGCCGGTAGAGGCGAATCCCTCCGCAGCCCATCGCATATTCGCCGTCCTCCGTCGTGTACCAAAGTTTGTTCACAGGGAGGTCGCCAGCGCTGCCTTCACCACCGGGCAGATAGGTTTCGAGAGGTGACCAATTTGCTCCATCCCACGCCCAGCCCTGACGACGGACTTCGCGGTAGACGTCCCCGGTTCGCTGACGATCCGGCGGACCGGGAACTTCGCAGAAAGAACCGAGACGGAGGTGCTCGATCGATTTTCCGTCATGCCACTTTTTGCCGGCCGCGTAGAACTTCCAGGCATTAGTCGGGTGGTCAAAATAGTAACCATAGTGGGTGTCGTATTCCGCGTCGCTCTCAACCCGCAGCGCCTGGACGACGAGCTCAGGACGATCCGGCATCGGGTCCCATCCCCGCGGTTTCACGCCGGTGCCTTCGTGCCCGAAGCCACTGAACTCACCCTCGGGCGATCCCAGCCCGATGAGATGTGGCATCGTCTTTAAATCCGAGGCCGCGCCTTCGTTTCCCCACATCGAGAAATTAAACGATCCGTTGCTGCGTCGATCATCGTCGAAGCTCGTGCCGTAGTAACCGAACGGGGTCGTGATCGGGGAATAGCTCGAAACGTCGGCGACACTCCTCGTCGTGAAAACGAGGAGCTTCGCATCGCGGACTTTTTCAGTGTCATAGCCGCCATGAGCTGCCGCCGGACGCCAGCGGACCCGGAGGAGATGCGCGTCTTCAAGGGCAGGGCCAAAGGCATCGATGCGATAGAGGTCTCCGATTTTTGTGGAGGCGAGACTCTTCCCTTGAAGCGCAAAAACATACTCTCCGGGTGCCGTCACCTCGAAGCTCAGATCCCATGGCTGGGCCTCGTCGGGCTCGGACTTGCGCGTGGTAACCGCTTTTATCTCCCCCGCAAAACTCGCCTCGACCGTGGAACCGGCAGAATCGACCTCGAGATGGACTTGAAAATTGACTGTCCCCGGCGTTTTCACGAGGACATGCCAGCGGAGGGAATGCCCGGTGCCGGTCCAGTCGAGGTAAGCAAAATTGGGAACGATCAATTCTTCATCACCGACTTTGGGCAAAGTCGATTCGCCCTTCGCGGTCGCGACCCGATCCGTGAAAAAGCCGTTGCTCGCCGTGAGGATCAGTTTTCCACCGGCGGCTTCCTGCGCGAGGTAACTGAACTCACGACCCGCCTCATCCGTTCCCCCGGGGATCAATTTCGGAGCGTTGTGCAATTGCCCGTCGCCAGCCGGAACCTCAGCCGCCCCAAGCATCGCGGGGAGGAGAAAGCAAAGCGCAACACAGAGAAGCTTAGGGAATACCATTTTTAAAGCGTGTGAAATTGCCCGTCGCTGGGCAAACTTTAAAAAGCGATTCTCAGTCGCAGCCCATGATCAAAACTGACAACAAACAGTTCGATTAATTAATATTAACCGTAATTTTAATACAAACAGTGTGAATTCCGCGTTATCGTTTCTCACTTTCTCATGGGAAAAACCATACGCGAAATTAAAACGGGGCTCCTTCTATTCCTTGCCCTCGCTGTCGGGCCGACTTCAGCCGAAGAGAAGTCCAGCGAACTCCTGAGCTTCTCGATCCAGAGCGGGCAAAATCGTGAACGCATCTGGGGGCTCAAATTTCCCGAGGGCAAAGCTCGCGATCTGACCCCCGCCGAAGAACTCAGGTTGCTTCAAAAAACGGTCTTCCCGCGTGTCCTCGCTGATGCTGAAGCCGGCAAAGAACCGGAAGTCTGGCAGGTTGGGTTCTTTTTTCTCGATGGCATTGGCACACCCCCGAATCTCGAAAAAGCCGAAGCGGCTCTTCGCCTCGGCCTCGAACTGGATCATCCCGAGGGTCTCTATGTCCTCGGCGAATATTTTCAACAAAAGGGGATCAAAGCGGAAGGGAATCCGGAAGAGCAGGAGCGCCACCTCGCGCGGGCTGAGAGCATTTACCGCGAAGTTCTCGACGCCGGGTTCGGCAGTGCCTTGCGCTCAGCGCTCCCTCTCGCTCAGGCACATCTTTTCGGTTGGTATGGACTCGAGCCTGACCCCGCTCGTGCCGACTCGATCCTTGAAGCCGTGGAGCGAGCTCTCCCCGAAAGTGCCACCGCCAAAGTCTGGCGGGCAAAAGTGTTCGTCCACGAGGAGCGATTCAGCGAAGCCTTTGAATATGCCGAACAGGCGCAGGCAGGCTTCCGCAAAAACCCTGCACAATCCGACGACCTCGCCCGCGACTTAAAAATGGCGGGAGCGGTCAAAATCACCGCCGCTGTTCTCGGCGGTGAAATCTCCCGCATCGATCCGAAGGAATTTCTCGAAACGAGCAAAGCCGCCCTCGGAATCACCGGTCGGGGCGCGTGGGCCGTGCCGTTGCTTCTCCTCCTCGTCCTTCTCATTCTCACCTGGCGAACCTGCCGTGCCTGGAAGCGCGGCGACACTCCCGGCCTTCGTCTCAGCATCGCCTGGCTCTCCGTCGCGGTGCTCGCGGCGGGTATCGGATTCAACATCAGTCTGCCCGGCTTGAACAACGGCTTCGGCCATTGGATCGGGGCAATCCTCGTGACCTTCACCTGCCTTGCCCTCCTCGCCCTCGGCGGCTGGTCGCGGCATTTCGGGACCAGCCCCCTGCGACGTGATCTGCGGAAAATTCTCATCGGCCTCGGCATCATCATCGGCGGAATCGTGGGCATGCAGCTCATCGCGAACGGATACAGTCAACTCTTCGAAGCAATCTTTGACCGACCTCTCGGCAAGCAGCTCGCGAGTCTCTTTCTAAAAAGCGAAACCCTTCCGCAGTTGCTCGGAGTCCTCTTCATCGTCGGCATTGCGATCCCGTTTTATGAAGAGCTTTTCTTCCGTGGATTCCTTTACGATGCGCTGGAGAAAAAGTGGAGCACCCGCACCGCTCTCGTCGCCAGCTCCGTGATCTTCGCGATAGTCCATGGCGTGACTTTTTTCATCCCGCTGCTCTTTCTTTCCTTCATCCTCGGCTGGCTGCGGATGAAGAATGGAAACCTCCGGATGTGTTTCCTCCTCCATGCCGCGAACAATTCTTTCGCCGTCCTCATCGGATATTTCTCGGGAAGTTAGCGCTGGGCAAAGTCAGGTAGTGGTGATTTTCAATCTCCATCTCATCAAGCCCGGGGCAATGCCGGTGGCGATTTCAAATCACCACTACCCCGCTATCGCGACTAACACTGCGCCCGCAATCGCGAGAGCCATGCCCATCATTTTTCTCGGCGTCATGCGCTCTTTCAAAATCAGCCACGCGAGGAGAATGATGAAGACGGTCGACATTTGATTGTAAATCGCAGCCCGCCCTGCCGTGAGATATTTGAATCCGGCGATCCAGAACAAGGTCGTGAGGAATGGCCCTAACAAAGCCATCGGAATCGTGTATTTCCAGGTGTCGCGACGCAGAAAGGCGAGCCCGAGCGTTCTCCCCTGACCGGTCACGATCGCGAACAAGGCGAGCGGGGCTCCTCAGATTTTAACGATTTGGACGTCTACTTGTCCTTCCGACCAAGCGCGGTGAGGACTCCGTGAAGGAGCTTCACTTCCTGCTGCGTGGCACCGGTTTTAGTGAAAAGGGTGCGGAGCGATTGCAGGCTGTGGGGCTTCATCGACTCAGTGAGGAAAAAGCCTTTTTCATCGAGGGTCTCGGTGAGGCGAGTGAGAAAGCCGTCGAGTTCCTCGCGGGTGGCGGCTTCCGGGGCGGGGATCACGGTTTCGTCCACGGCGACGCGACGCCATTCCCAGCCGAGGAGGAGAACGGCCTGGGCGAGATTCAGAGAACTGAACTCGGGATTGGTTGGGAAACGCACGAGAGTGTCAGCGCGGGCGATGGCCTCTCCGTCGAGCCCTGATGCTTCGGGACCGAAGAGGACGGCGATGCTCCCCTTTCCTTCCGTGGTGGATTTCATTTCCGCAGCGGCGGCTTCGGCAGTCAGGACGGGGACGGTTTGAGAGCGATTCCGCGCGGTCGTCGCATAAACGCGATGACAGTCGGCGATCGCTTCGTCGAGGGTCGCGAAGACTTCCGCGCTGTCAATGACCCGGTCTGCATCGGCGGCGGTGGCCCGGGCGGTTTCCTGTGGCCAGCCGTCGCGCGGGTTCACGAGGCGTAGTCGCGTCAACCCGCAGTTGAGCATGGCGCGGGCGCACATCCCGATGTTTTTTCCCAGTTGTGGTTCGACGAGGATAATGACGGGGTCTTGATTGCCTGACATGTCTGGGTGTGCGAGGTTTTAGAAATGAAAGTCCCTGAAGTCATCGTCTGCGTGGATTGCGGTCAATCCGCTCACCGCCTGACCTATCCTCCTGAAGAAGGGTGGGAGATCGGGGACTATGTCGCGTATCGTTGCTCGGGATGCAACGACCGTTGGGATTTGGTGGTCTGCGAAGAGGACGCCGGCGAAGGCGCGACTGATTCCTTTGCTGCCGAAGCCCGCGCGATCCTGCAGGCGAGAATTGATGATCAAGCCAAAGCCAAAGACTGAGATGGAAACCACCCGCGAAAAACACGTTCTTCTTTTCGACAGCGATTGCCCGATGTGCACGTTTCAAAGCCGCACCTTGAGCTGGCTCGACTGGTTTAATCAGGTGGAGATGATTCCGCTGAAGGACCCCCGCACCGAGGAGATCGCGCCTGAGATCACGCGGGAGGATTTGCTGGAAGCGATTCACTGCATCACGCCGCAGGGCGAGATTCATCGCGGGGCGCGGGCGATCCGATTTCTCGGAATGCGGATTCCGCTGCTGGTGCCGGTTGGGCTTTTTCTCTGGCTCCCCGGGGTGATCTGGATCGCGGAAAAGGTCTACGCCTGGGTCTCGCGGAACCGTCACCTCCTCAGCAAACTCTTCGGCTGCAAGGGTGCCTGCACTATTCTACCGGAGAAGAAGGAGGGGTAATCACCTGCGGGGTGCCCTTCATTTCCTGAACTTCCGGAACAGGAATTCTTTCAACAGGCGGGCCGATCTCCACTTTGACCATGACGGCGGATCGTCCGGTGTATGGATCAGGAGCGCCGAAAAAGCGGTTGTTGAATTCCTCGCTCGCGCCGGTGAATCCATAGGCGCGACCGACTTCTTTGTTGTTCACGATGAGGGTGCTTCGGAACTGCCTCAGATCAACCTCAACAGGATCGTAGCGTGCCTCCCCGGTCGTATTCTCGTCGCCAATCGTAAGCCGCGGGATCATGTCGAGGTTCACTTTTCCCAACTCGACGCGCGGTCGGATCACGACGGAGGTAGAAACGCGCGTCGTCGAGACAATCGGCACGGGAATCGCCCCGGCGGCGATGAAGGCATTGAAAAAAGCAGGATTCCCCACCGCTCCGGTGACGGGAACGACGCCAATCCCACCGGAGGGAAAGATCGCGGAGCCGTAGTCGATTTGATGATCGAGCAAACTGCTTTTGACGATCACGGAGCCGTCTGGATTGATCGTCTGGGTCGTGTCACTGATAAAACCAAAGGTTTGTGTCTCAAATCTCGTGGGAACGGCTGGGATGATTGTGAATCCTCCGCAGGGTTCAACAATAATCATTGGTGGTATAAATTCGGTTGGGAGGGGAACTTCCTGGCCAACAATGATCTGAGTCCGCTTTGAGGGGAGCCCGGTCACAAAGCGAAACCCGAGGGCTACCGATGGATTAGCAAAATCAGCGACCGCCAGCGCGGCTTCAGCGGTTGCAATTCCCGCCGGTGTATCAATGACAAGGACAGTCCCTTTGTGAGGAAAAAGAACGAATTTCCCGACCGGGCTAAGAGCTTCATTAAGAATCGGGCGAACCGCTTCCAAACCTGCAAACGCGACGTCGATTTCTTTTCTGATCGTTTCCTGGGCGGGGAGCCCGTGAAAGGCGGCACCTATAAGCCACACCAGCACTGCAATCTGCACTTTCATACCCCCATCCTATCAGAATGGAGCCGAAAACGGGAAACAAAAAGGCACCCCGGTAAAGAGGTGCCTTCTGTGTGAATTTAAAAAGCGTTGCCTCTACAACTAGACTTCGTCAATGCGGAGAGGACGGTAGCCGCCCTTGGCCTTGAAGTAGAAGAAGAGGAAAAGGAAGATCACTGCCATGATCGCAGGGATGAAGGCGTCAGCGCGAAGCGTCTTTCGATCTCCTTCGATGCTGGCGGCAGCAGCCATGGCTTCTGCCTCGGTCAGCTCTGTGCCGCCATCAATTTTCTCTTTGATCGCGCCCATCTTCTTCCCGTCAAGAGCACCGCTCTCGAAAACGAAGAAGGAACTGCTGACGTCGTTGCCCTCGGCATCGACAGCTTTGTAGTCAGCATAAACAGCAGGATCCGCCGTTTTGAGAGCTTCGGTTGAGAAGTGGTCCTTGGCGAAACCAAGTCCGACCGAGCCGATGAGTCCGGCAGACATCATGCCGATGCCACCCATGAGTGACATCGCGACAGCGCCGGATTTCGGAAAACGATCGCCGACTACGGCGAGCATCGTGGGCCAGAAGAAGGTCTTTCCGATCGCGTAAACAGCAAGGGCGACGAAAGCGAGACCGAAGCTGGTGATGTTACTCGCGAGATTCAAGCCAACAACGGCGAAGATCGAACAAACGAAAAGCAGGCCAATCGGCGAGAGGCCAAGCTTGTTCTCGATAAAGTCAGCACAGAAGCGCAGACCGAACATGATCAGCGAAGTAAAGACGAAGAGAATCTTACCCTGCTCCACGGTGAGAATGTTACCGGTGATGTTCTGAATCCATCCATCAGTTCCCAACTCAACCGCACCAATGAGGGCGTGGGTGATAAAGAGAACGAGCATCAGAAACGCTCCGATTGAGAATTTAGTGAGGTAAGCGATTCCTGCGATAGAAGCGATGCAAACGGCCCAACCGATCCAGCTTGGGAATCCGGGGCTGAAGACACCACCGGCGAAGTTCACGAACAATCCAACAAGAAGGCAGACAACAAGACCACCGAGAATACCGACGTCCTTGAGCATCTCTCCGAAACTGAGACCTTTTTCGGAAGCCTCTGATTTAGGGAACTTCTGACCCATGAACATGATGCCATAGATGACAGTTGGGACGAGAAAAAGTGCGAGCTGAATCTTCCAGTCGAGCCCACCCATGGTCCAACCAATCAATCCACCGAAGACGAGGCCAAGGGGCCAACTCGCATGGAGGATGTTGAGGTAGTGAGTCCGCTTCGTCGGGAACAAGGTTGCGACGAGAGGGTTGGAAACCGCCTCAAGCACTCCGTTCGCCACCGCGAAGGTGAACGTTCCCCAGAAAAGGAACTGGAAAGCCACTTCCTGCGGCTGATCACCCATCGCCCCGAATGTCACGAAGGCGGAAAGGACGTGGAAAAGAAACGCGGCGAAGACGAGCTTTCCGTAACCGAGCTTATCAACGACGAGTCCTCCTAAAATAATTCCAGGACAAAAACCGAGGAGACCTGCGGCACCAATCGAGCCGAGTTGGGCACCGGTGAATCCAAATTCAGAGGCCCAGTTGGCGAGAATACCACCCCGGACTCCAAAGCCCACTCCGGCGGCCAGAATAGCGGTAAAGCCTGCCCAGAGGAGGCGCCCGGCATTATCAGAGATGCCGTCTTGTTTAATGTTCATAAATGATCAGTTCGTAGGTTGGTTAGTTGGTCTTATCAATTTCCCCTGCCGATTAAGTTAGTGAGACCCGCAAAGAGAAGGGAGTTCTTAACAAACGGGGAACGTTCCACAAGCACAAATCATCACGAAATTGCGCCGCGCAAAAGAACGCATGATGACTTTCGGGCAAGCGGGTCTAACCCCTCTCTATTATCATAAATATAAAAACTTGCGAAATTGAGATATTTATTTGATAATTTGAGCAGCTACCGTAGTTCGAATTATGCGCACCCATTTGCAGATGACTGAGGGATCTTCCAATCCGTTCATTGACGATATCTTTTTAAATCACCCGGATGTTCTCCCGGGCGCGTCGGCAATTCATCATGCGACCTTTCAGTCAATCGTCGATTCCGTGGAAGGATTCGTGACCCCATCGGAACGGATCAGTCCGGCCGATACGATCGGTCGCATTGTCCTGATCACCGCGCCGCGGGCCGGCTTTGGAAAAACCCACCTCGCGGCGAGAATCAAAAAGCAGCTCCGTGCTTCGGCGACGACTCTCACCCTCCCGTTCGATCCGTCCCGGCCCGTTTCCTGGCCGGTGGCTTTCAATTCTATTCTCAGGCAGTTCCTCAATGAACCCGCTCGTCGCTCCCCTGATCTTTGTCTTTTCACGGAGTCAGGCCATTTTCTACTCTCACAAGTAATCCTCAGTCATCGAAACGCGGGCACGCTGAAGCCCGGACAGTGCCCGGTCGAAGATGATGCCTTGCGTTCCGATTTTTTCTCCCTTTTCTCACCCGGCTCGGAGTTGATGAGCTGGACCGATCACCAATCCCGCGACCTCACGCGGCGCGCCGAAAGCCATTTCCTCCACTCCCTCGGTTTGAGTGCGAATGAGCTTGGATTTTGGGTTCGCCTCATCATTGATTTCACGCTACGGGGCGAAAGTGCCCTCGAGCCACTTCGGGGCCTTTCGAACGGGGAGGCGCGTGAACGAATGCTGCAATGGCTTCGAATCGCGACGTTTTACCGTCCCAATCTCATTATCGCGGACGGACTCGACGGGTTTTTCCAATCGGAAACGGCGGGTCTGGAGATCGCAGGCATCCTCACCGGAATTCGCGAATCTGTTCCCCGCTCGATCACCCTGATCTGCCTCAACGAGGACATTTGGAAATCGGTTTTTGAAGATCGGCTTCCTTCGGCATGGCTTGATCGCCTGACGGGGGAAAAGGAAAAGCTGCGCCTCATCAGCCCCGAAGCAGCCGGCGATCTCGTTCGGGACCGATTAAAGCGGATTTCGTTATCTGACTCCCAATCCGCCCGTTTCATTGAGCGGCTCAAGAAAGACCACCTCTGGATTGATTCCGAAGCCAAACTCTACCCGCGCGCCGTGATCCGTCAGGCCCGCGACCTTTGGGAATCTGACTCGGATCAGTTTTTGCAACAAACGCCCCACGCGGAAACTCCCGGAAATGAAGAACTGGAACCCCTCTCCAGCATCACTGACAAGGTCGAATTCTTTGAAGCGCTCGCGCAGGATCGCCCCCTGCCGAAGACAGTAGTGAAAGCGACCGAGTTCAAAAATGGAGACGAACTTTTTCCGGATGGAAGAAAAAGCGCCGAGCCAGTCCTCGAAAACCCTTTCTTTGCTCCCCCCGCCACCGGTCGTGACTTCAAGCTGGTGGGGATCGAATCAATCATTCAAGACATTCGGGGAACCGGTAAAACCGTCGTCAGTGAGACAGGTGCTCCTGAGCCCGGCCCAACTCCTCCGCCCCTACCATCAAGGGATGATCTTAAGAATTTCGAAGCTGGTCTTTTGCGACTCAAGTCCGGAACGCAACAGGAGAAATCGAAAAGCCCGGAGGGATTCACTCCGCTCCATGCGCGGCAGCGAACGATGGCGCCTCCTCCTGCTAAAAAACAGGAGTGGATGGAGGTCTTGAAATCGAGGGAAGCAGCCTTGCTGAAAAACGCTGATGTGAAACTCGATCTGGAAAAGGTTGAAAAATTTATCCGCAAGATCGGCGTTCAGCATCCGGGCCTAAGCCAAAGCGAAGAACGTTTCCCCAGCAGTCGCACGGTTTGCGTGAGGTGGAATGTGCGGGGCGACTCCGTCCTCCTGGGATTTGAGTCACCTCAAAACGTTTACTTTTGGAACAATCTTCTGCAGCAGTCCCTCGCCTCTAACCGTCGCGAAAAGCTGGCCGCCTTTTCGCACCGGACCGAAGCCTTTGATCCCGGTCTTTTTTCCAGCTTCGGATTCAGTCCTGCCGTCGCGAAAGAGAAGATCGATGTCATTGAAATGAATGATCGTGAGCTCGCGATGATCTATGCCGCTGATTCGGTGATCAGTGAATCCGAAAACACCGACGAAGCAGCGGCGGCGGCTCAACTCACAATTCGCTACCTTGACCCGCTGTGGAGAAGGATCAGTAAAGCCATTTGAAGCCAAGGCAGATTTCATCACGATGTTGCCCATGAGCGGGTGGTTTCCGGCGCGCTCAATATTCGTCCTAGCATCGTTGGGCTTGCTCAAAAGTTGCGGCAAACCTACTCTGGTCGTCGATCAGGAGAATGCAGAAACCGATTCTGCGATTCAACTTCCCCTTACGCGAACCTTGCGGAATCTTGAAGGAACGATGATCAAAGCGCAAATCATCAGTCACGATCATTCGCGAAGCGGACGGGAAGCAATTTGAATATCCCATCTAAAACCTTTCAGAAATCGATAGATCATTCACCGCTAAGATCCCTTTGGGAACAGTGAAGGACCACCCTGAATCAAGCCCCTTTATATTTCTCACCACAAGACTAAAAGAAGTTGATACAGAGATTCGGAAACTGAGGATCGAAGAGTCAGCGATCAATGGTATCTCAATCAATGCCAGATCAATCAAAAGCCAGCTCAGGAGGTTGATGAGAGCGCGTGCTGAGCTGGCCGCGGAAATCTCCGAAATGCAAACCTCGGGCTATTAGTCCTCTAGTCTTCCGCGGATTGCCTCCCGCTCGATTCCCTCATCAAATTTGAGATTCGGCTCCGTCGGCAGATCCGCTCTAATTGATTTCCTCCATTCGGAAAGATCGGCCTTCAACCGCTTTGCCACCTCCGGCTTTTGACCATAGAGATTCACCGTCTCCCCGGGGTCTTCGCTCAAATTGTAAAGCTCGAAGTCGCCTTTCTCGAAAAACTCAGACAATTTCCAGTCTCCTTTACGAATGACACTGCAGGGCCGAGCGCGAAAAAGCGGATCCCTCTGTTCAGAAAAATCTTTCAAGCCGTAACTTTGGAGGTAGGCAGGAAAGTGCCAATAGATCGAGCGTTCCATCCACTCCCCGTTGCTTTCGCCCTTGAGCAGCGGGACGAGGCTGACGCCATCGAGAACTTGATCGGCCGGAAGCGATGCCCCGAGCATTTCACAAAACGTAGGAAACAGATCCACCCCGATCATTGGGGCTTCGTTAGAAGTCCCTGCTTCGACGACGCCCGGCCAATTCACGAAAAAAGGCACGCGGATTCCACCTTCATAGTAAGTCCCCTTGTAACCTTTGAGCGGAGCCATGTCCGTGGCCGGTCCATAGCCTCCATTATCCGAGAAGAAAACGATGATCGTTTTTCCCCGCGTCTCCGTCTCCTCGAGTGCCCTGACAAGACGGCCAACGCCTTCATCCACTGACTGGATCATCGTGGCCATCGCGACATGATTGTGAAGCTCTCCGGGTGGCTTGTTTTCATACTTTGCGACGAATTCTTTCTTCGCATCGAGCGGGGTATGAACCGCAAAATGAGTCAGATACAACATCCAGGGCTGCTCTGCATTTTCCCTGATAAAGTGCTCCGCCCGATCACTCAGCGTGTCGGTCAGATACTCATCGTCGGGGTAGGCCCCGAGACCGGGCACTTTCGGATGCGGAGGATAGTAGCCTTTCGGCGGCCCACCGGAGTGCGTTCCCGCCACGTTCAGATCAAAACCGTAGAGAAGCGGGTCATCACTGAGATGCCACTTGCCCATCGTCGCGGTTCGATATCCTGCCGCTTGAATACTCTGTGCCCAGGTGCGTATCGAAGGATCGAGAACCTCAACCCCGGGGACGTGCTGCAGTCGCCGATGCTCGGATTTCCCACGGGGGCCCGTTCCGACATTGTAGACCTTGTGCCTCGGAGTGTATTGCCCGCTCAAGAGCGAAGCCCGCGCCGGAGCACAGTTTGCCGAGGCCGAATAGGCATTCGTGAAGATCATACCATCCGCCGCCAAACGGTCAAGATGCGGAGTCTCGTAGAAATCGGACCCCATGAATCCCGCGTCTTTCCATCCGAAATCATCGAGGAAGATGAAGAGAAGATTGGGGCGATCTTCAGCCGGAAGAGAGCCGGCGAAAAATGAGAGAGCAAGAGCAAGAGCAAGAGCAGTAATTCGCATGAGGCGACTCTATACACGCGGCAGCGGCGCGCAAAGACTTCATTGCCTCTCAACCTCCAGGGCGAAGAGGCAGGATCAGGCAAGCCGGAGAATTTAATTGTCACAGCCTTCACCTCCAAGGTAATACCCCGGAGGTGATTTCTTCCTCCAATACATTTCTTTCTTTCGCTCTCATCATTCCGTTCCTTCTTTCGGTCAGTGATTCCCTCGTGGCGCAATCCTCGAAATTGAATAGAAACGCTCAAGCTCTTGCGAGAGTCATTGCGCCGAAATCCCCCGCAAAAAACGCTGATGCGAACAGCCTTACTTCACTCGGAGAGCAAATGACGAAGGCGGTTCAAATTTTAGAGACCTCCTACCGGACAAACGGCCCCACCCCCGCGAACTTGATTACCAAGTCGCTCGAATTCCGAAACGATATCGGACCGGCCGAGAGACTCGTCCTCACGAACACTCTCCTTGAAGCCTGGCGAGCCGCTAACGGAATGGGACTTTTCGACGAGCACGGTGAATTCGTTCCCGTCATTTCCAAAGGCCGCGGCGTTGGGGAGAAAAGCATGTTTGAATTAATCATCCCGGCGGATGTATACCCACCAATCTCGAATCAGCTTGCCAATCTCCGGTTGATCCCGCTGGATCAAAAACGCGCTGACGGCACGCCACTCACGGCGCGGGAAAAAGCGACCGGGGCTCAATTGAAAGCCATGATCGAGGAGCGCCTCGAACGGGCAAAGAGGGCAGCCTTTCGCAAAGGCCCCAAAACCAATGATCTTGGCCAGACCGAGAAGGAGCAGGAAAAAATCTGGAAAGCGGCAATGGAGGAAGCCGGCGAGTCAGCCCACGCCATGCCCAGTCTGGGGCTGCGGGGCGACATGACAGCAAGCCCCTCTCACATGACCGGGGACCGCTGGAGAGTCGCTTTCGAAGTCACGAACTCTTCCCAGTTCCCCACTCAGGTGAAAGCAGAGGTCTGGCTCATCGGTTACACCGAAAAGGAGCGGAAATATTTCGTGATGATCAACTCCACTCACGATCTAAAACTGAGAGCTGGTGAAGTCCGCAACTTCGACATCCACTCGAAATCTCGTGGCTCCTACAAAAAGCGCGCCGACGAGATCGACGGACTCAACGCAAAGGAAAGCCGTGGCACGCAGGTCCGCTATCGCGGGTTCATGATCAAGGTGACGCATGAGACCGGACTTGTCGAATTCACCGCCAGCGATCAAAAGCTACTGCGATACATCGACCCGGAAGAGGAAGATCAGGGTCTCGCAAAGCTGCCGAAGCTCTGAAAAGGCCCCGCTTTCAGGGATCTTTGCTTACAACGGATTTCAGCACTCCGTGGTTGAATTTACTTCAGAAATCTTAAATACTGAAGTAATTCTAACTTCTTTAACTTCATGGCTGCTGATTACAACGAAGAGCACATCCGCTCACTCGAACCTCGCGAGCACATCCGGCTCCGCCCCGGGATGTACATTGGCAAACTCGGCGACGGCACCTCGCAGGATGACGGCATTTACATTTTGCTCAAAGAGGTCATCGACAACTGCATCGACGAGTTCGTCATGGATAACGGCAAGCAGATCGACATCGAGATCGAAGAAACCTTCGTCCGCGTGCGTGACTATGGGCGCGGCATTCCGCTCGGGAAGCTGAAAGACTGCGCCTCGATCATCAATACCGGGGCCAAATACGACAGCGAAGCCTTTAAAAAATCCGTCGGCCTCAACGGGGTCGGGATCAAGGCGGTGAACTTTCTCTCGGAGTTTTTCGAGATTGCCGCTTTTCGTGACAAGCAGACGAAGGGCATCACCTTTGCCCATGGCCTCATCACCGAGGAAATGAAGAAACCAGTCAAGTCGGCGGAACCCTCCGGCACAATGGTCTCATTCGAGCCGGACCGTGAGATCTTCGGCGAATACACATGGAGTCTCGATTTCGTGGAAACGATGCTGAGGAACTACGCCTATCTCAACACCGGCCTCACCCTCGCGCTGAACGGCAAAAAATTTAAATCGAAGAACGGTCTTCTCGATCTCCTCACCGAGAATCTCGAAGGCAACGAAAAGCCGATTTACCCGATCATTCACCTCGCCGATACGGACATCGAGATCGCCTTCACCCACACCGAGCAGAGCGGCGAGGAATACTACAGCTTTGTCAATGGCCAGCACACGACGATGGGCGGCAACCACCTCGCCGCCTTCCGTGAAGCGATCGTGACAACGGTGCGGACTCACTTTAAAAAGCAATACGACGCCCCCGACGTCCGCTCCGGTATCGTCGCCGCGATCAGCGTAAAGGTGGAGGATCCCATTTTCGAATCGCAGACGAAGACGAAGCTCGGCTCCACCCTCATGGGCCCCGGCGGCGAATCGATCCGGACTTTCGTCGGGAACTTCGTCGGCCTCCACCTCGACAACCATCTCCATCGCAAGAAGGAGGTCGCCGACGCCATGGTTGAAAAAATTCTCCGCTCCGAGCACGAGCGAAAGGAACTTAAAGGGATCAAAAAGCTCGCCCGCGACCGTGCCAAGCAATCCAAAGTTCACAACAAAAAGCTCCGCGACTGCCGCGCGCACCTGAACTCGAACCACAAGCTGAAACTCGAATCGACCCTCTTCATCACTGAAGGAGACTCCGCGAGCGGCTCGATCACGAAGGCCCGTAGCGTCGACACCCAGGCCGTCTTTTCGCTCCGCGGAAAACCGCTCAACTCCTACGGAATGTCGCGCAAGGTCGTCTACCAGAACGAAGAGTTCAACCTTCTCCAGGCCGCCCTCGGAATCGAAGAAGGCATCGAAGACCTCCGCTACAACAAGGTCGTCCTCGCAACGGACGCCGACGTTGACGGGATGCACATCCGCCTCCTCGCGATGACCTTTTTCCTCCAGTTCTTCCCCGACTTGATCCGCGAAGGCCACCTCTACATTTTGGAGACGCCTCTCTTCCGCGTGAGGAATAAAAAAGAAACCCGCTATTGTTACACCGAAGAGGAGAGACAGTCTGCCCTTGCCGAAGTGAAGAACCCCGAGATCACACGATTTAAAGGACTCGGGGAAATTTCACCGGATGAGTTTAAGCATTTCATCGGAGATAACGTGAGATTGGCCCCCGTCGAGTTTCCGGCAAAGCCGAAAATCATTCAAGATTTGCTCGCCTTTTACATGGGCAAAAACACCCCGGATCGCCAGGAATTTATCATTAAGAATCTGAAGGTGGAGACGGATATTGTTGAGGAAGAGGCAGCTGACATTGTTGAGGCAGAGTCCGACGCGGAGGCTGCGTAGCACACTCTTCTTCCTACTCTTCATCTTCTTCTTACTCTCCACGAGCACCATGCCTCCCCTCTTCGATCACGAAAAACTGGAAGTGTATCAGCGCGCACTCGAATTTTGCGCAGAGGCGACCGGCCTTCTTGATCAGCTCCCGAAAAGCTCTTCACTTTGGAGCCAGCTTGATCGGGCTTCTATCTCCATCCCTCTAAACATCGCTGAAGGAAATGGAAAATGCTCCGTGAAAGACCGCTGTCGATTTTTCGATATCGCATGTGGTTCAACGCTGGAGTGTGCTGCCGCCATCGACATAGCAGTAGCTCGCAATTTTATTGATTCGAAATCCTCAATGAAACCTAAACGAATGTTAGCTGAGATCATGCGGATGCTTGTCGGACTCATCAAAGCGAATGATCCAGAGAGAGACTTCGGAAGGTTTCGAGGCGTTCAGGAGGAAGGTGAGTTTTATCGGACAGGGAATGATCAAGATGGAGAGTAAGAAGAAGATGAAGAGTAAGAAGAAGAGTTAAGAACTATGTCTGACACAACACCACAGCAGCCTCTCAAGGGCATGTACTCCGACTGGTTCCTCGACTATGCGAGCTACGTCATTCTTGAGCGCGCCGTCCCGCACATCAACGATGGCCTGAAGCCGGTCCAGCGACGCATCCTCCACTCGCTCAAAGAAAAAGACGACGGGCGCTTCAACAAAGTCGCGAACATCATCGGCCACACGATGCAGTATCACCCGCACGGTGATCAGTCGATCGGGGATGCGCTCGTGAACATGGGCCAAAAGGAAGTCGTCGTCGATACCCAGGGAAACTGGGGCAACATTCTCACCGGTGATTCGGCCGCCGCCGCGCGCTACATCGAGACCCGCCTCTCAAAGTTCGCGAACGAAGTTCTCTTCAATCATAAAACCACGACCTGGGCAGCAAGCTACGACGGCAGGAACAAAGAACCCGTCACCCTCCCTTCCAAATTCCCCCTCGTCCTCGTCCACGGTGCGGAAGGAATCGCGGTGGGACTTGCCTGTAAAATCCTGCCGCACAATTTCAACGAACTGATCGATGCCTGCATCGCGGTCCTGAAAAAAGAGGAGTTCACCCTCTACCCCGATTTCCTTCAGGGCGGCATCGCTGACATGGCGGATTACAACGACGGCCTTCGCGGCGGTCGCATCCGCGTTCGGGCAAGGATCGAACGCGCCAAAGCGCGCCACCTTATCATTCGGGAAGTCCCCTTCGGCACCACCGCAACGAGCCTGACCGACTCCATTCTCAAAGCGAACGAGCAGGGAAAAGTCCGTATTTCAAAAATCGAAGACTGCACCGCCGAGTTCGTCGAGATCCACGTCTTTCTCCCCGCAGGCGTCGATACTGATCAAACCCTCCAGGCACTCTACGCCTTCACCGATTGCGAAGTCAGCATCTCACCGAACTCCTGTGTCATTCAGGACGACAAACCGAAATTCCTCGGCGTCTCGGAAATCCTTCGCCACACCGCGAGACAGACCCGCACCCTCCTCAAACAGGAGCTGGAAATCAAACTCGGTGAGTTGGAGGAAAAATGGCACTTCTCCAGTCTCGAAAAAATCTTCATCGAAAAGCGCATCTACCGCCGCATCGAGGAATGCGAAACCTGGGAAGCTGTCATCGCCGAAATCTGGGAGGGGCTTCGCCCCTACCTTTCGATGTTTGTCAGGGAGGTGACCGAGGACGATATCGTCCGCCTCACCGAGATCCGGATTAAGCGGATTTCAAAGTTCGACTCCTTTAAAGCCGACGAACTCATTCGCGGTCTCGAAGATCAGATCAAAGAGACAAAACGCGATCTCAAACGGCTCACCCAATACACCATCGACTGGTATAAGAGCATCAAGGAACGCTACGGAAAAGGACGCGAGCGGAAGACCGAAATTTCCTCTTTTGACCGCGTCGAAGCGAAGCAGGTCGTCGTCGCCAACGACACTCTCTACGTGAACAGGAAAGAAGGCATGGCCGGCTACGGCATGAAACGGGACGAAGCCGTCGAAAAGTGCTCCCGCCTTGACGACATCATCGCTTTCTCCCGCGACGGCACGATGCGCGTCGTGAAAGTCGCGGACAAAGTCTTCATCGGAAAAGACAATCTCCTTGTTCATGTTTTCAACAAGGAAGAGCCAAAAGTCTACAACATGATCTACCGCGACGGGCGCGGTGGTCGCGCCATGGTGAAGCGATTTCAAGTCAGCGGCGTGACGCGTGAAAAACTCTACGACCTCACTGCCGGAAATGCCGGGACCCGAGTCCTCTGGCTCAGCGAACACAACACCGAAGAGGAGGCGAACATCATCGTGCGCGTTCATCTCAAATCCGAACTCGGCTTGAGAAAACTTCAGATCGATTTCCGCTTTGCCGATATCGGCGTGAAAGGGCGCGGCGTGAGAGGAAATATCCTCACCAAGAACCAGGTCGATCGGGTTTCCCGAATTTCGAAAGCCGAGCAGGAGGAAATCGGAGGCGGCGAGTCACCTCCACCCACGACGGTCGAAGCGGCTCCCGCGGAAAAAGTTCCCGCAAAGAAGGCACCCGCTGTTAAAAAAGTCGCGGGAAAGAAAGTTGCCGTGAAAAAAGCGCCGACAACGAAACAGGCCGCCAAGAAAGCCCCGGCCAAAAAGGCGGCGACGAAGAAAAACCCACGCAAATAAGCGCGCGATCCCACCTCCCCCCCCAGCGAGCGGGACACTCGCCGCTACCAGTCTCCCCATGAGTGATCCCAAACGCATTCTCATCACCGGTCTCTCGCGCGGACTGGGTCTCGCGATGGCGCGCGGATTTATCGAGCGGGGTCATCTCATCGCCGGATGCGCCCGCAGCGAATCCGCCCCGTCCGGGCTGAGCGGAAACGGCCACTATTACGCCACGGTCGATCTCAGCAGCGATGAAGCGGTGCGACTCTGGTCAGCCCAAGTCCTCGCCGAATTCGGGACACCCGATCTCCTCATCAACAACGCCGCGATCATTAATCGGACCGCGCCGCTCTGGGAAATCGACGAGGCCGAATTCTCCGAACTGATCGACATCAACCTCAGTGGAACCGCACGCGTGATCCGTCATTTCACCCCGGCGATAATTGAGCAGGGCAACGGTGTCATCGTGAATTTCTCAAGCGGATGGGGTCGCTCGACCGCCCCCGACGTCGCGCCCTATTGCGCGAGCAAATGGGGCATCGAAGGACTCACCCAGGCCCTCGCTCAGGAACTCCCGCACGGAGTCGCCGCCGTCGCCTTCAATCCCGGCGTCATCAACACCGACATGCTCCAAAGCTGCTTCGGCGAAGAATCCGCTCACTACCCCGGTCCGGAAGATTGGGCGAAGCGAGCCGTCCCCTTTCTCGATGCGCTGGGACATGGGAATAACGGTCAGGCCCTCACCTGCCCTTAATCTCGGCACGCGCATGAGCCCGTTGCAAAAGCTATTTGAATCCATAAAATCCAGGTTCCATCCGTTAAAATCCATGCATGGATTGAACATGGATTTTCGGGTTTCCATGGATTAACGAATCTAACGGAGTTTTTGAAACGCACGCTCCCGCCACGTTTTCCATGGCGGGCAAACGGGGACAATCAGCGATACATTTTCTCACGATAAGAATCACGGAGACCTTTCCCTGAGAAAAGCACGACACAGCCGTGAACTTCGACATTAAAGGTTTTAAACCTCGTCGAAAGTGCCTCCATCACCGCACCGAGAGAATCCTGTCGGTTTGAGAAAATCCCGGATTTATTGTAGCGATTCATGAGGATTTTCGCAAGAACAGGGCGCTTGATATCCGCTCCGAGAATCGTCGAGCCAAAAACAGTTCCCTTCTCATGCAAATACGGGGCGAGATGGTCGAGAACCTTACCCGCCTTGATCTCAAGATTTCCGGGGAGACAGTGGAGCAGATAATTGAGGGCGATAGAATCATACCCCGCTCCCTGCAGTTTCAGAGGCTCCAGAACATTCTCCTGATGTATCTCGGGGCGGTAGTCACTGATTCTCGCGGCCGCGACCTCGAGACAGTCGCGGTTAATATCGAGGAGCGCGACGCGAGGTTTGCCCTGCGGCAGGGTCCTTTCCAAAAAATAACCCGTCCCCACCCCGACCTCGAGGTGATTATCCGAAAGGTGCTCCCGATAGAGATCTAAAATCTCCCCGGTCGGACATTTCCAGATCATCTTGTTGGAAACGCCAAGGACCCACCAGTCATAGAAAGCGAGACTGCGCCGCGTGTAGGCCATGTAGCCCTTTTCGAGGTCGGTTAGTTCGGCTTTCATAGAATTTTGCTATTCAATAGGGTATAGTCCCTGAGTCAACCCTGTTTCCTCCTTAAGGGCAACGGCTTTTCCGTCGAGGATCAGCTTCGTTTTTCAACATGAGCACGCTCGAACAGCGCCTGAAGCACTGGAAGATCCTCGAAGAGGATCTGGAGGAACGCTTCGTGCTCGGATCCGGAGCCGGGGGGCAGAAGATCAACAAGACTTCATCCTGCGTTTACTTGAAGCACCTCCCCACCGGCGTCGAGGTGAGCTGTCAGGAAACCCGCTTCCGCGAACGCAACCGCGAGATCGCCCGCGAGCGCCTCTGTGATCACTTTGAAGAAAAGGCAAAGCGCGAGCAGCTTCTCCTCGCCAAAGAACGGGCCAAAAAGCGCTACCAAAAGCGAAAGCCTTCACGCGCGGAAAAGGCAAGGCGTCGAAGAACCAAAGAGCTCCGGAAAAATAAGAAGCAACTCCGCGGTCGCGTCGGCGATTGATGGGCGGTCGCCCTCCCAGGGACGCCCCTTCCCGATTCATCTCTTCTTCTTACTCTTCATCTTCTTCTTACTCTCCCACGCAGGGTGAGAGAGTAAGAAGAAGATTAGGATGAAGACGAAGACTCCCGCCGACAGAATCCGGTAGCGACGGGATTCCTGCCGTCGTTTCAATGCCTCGGGAACGCGAGCGGACAGGACTCGTGGAACAAGGGCAGGAATGCCCTCGCTACACGAGAGAGTCTGAGGAGACTCCACCGCGCTATCCAAATCCCACAAAGGAGCCACAAAATCCGACTTGGCGGGCGCGGTGAAAGGCCGATAGTGATTCGAACCTGCCTATTATCACCTCTATGGGATCCCTGAAAAAACTCCCCGCCAACGACCGGCTCGCTTCGGTTGTCATTTCCAATCTCTCCCCGGTCATCGAGGGGGGACGCTACCCTGCAAAGCGGGTCGAAAATGAGCCTCTCACCGTCGAGGCCGATATCTTCAAAGACGGACACGATGTCGTCGTCGCTGTCGCCGCATGGCGGAAGCAGAGCGACAAAACATGGATCGAAATCCCCATGTCCGCGCTCGACAATGACCGCTGGGGTGCCGCCCTCGCTTTCTCCGAAATTGGCGATTATGAAATCGTCGTCACCGCCTGGGCCGACGATTTTCTCACCTGGCTCCACGACTTCGAGCGACGCCTCACTGGCGCTCAGGAAGATTTTTCAACCGAGATCGAAGAAGGACGCGTCATCCTGAACCACGCCGCCCTGCGCGCGGCACGCGGAAAATCCCATGACGACGCCGAGGCCATCGAAGACCTCACCACCGAGCTCATGAAATCCAAGGGACCGGCGGTGCCTGCGCTCATGAAACACCCAGAGGTTCTCGCCCTCCTCGCCCGATGGCCGGATCGCAGCCTTGCGACAACTTCGGAGGAACTCATCAAACTCCTTGTCGAAACGAAGCAGTCGTCCTACTCAGCGTGGTATGAATTTTTCCCCCGCTGCGCAGAAGGGGTCAAAGATCGTCACTCCACCTTTCGCGACGGCCTCCCGCGCATCGAAGACGCCAAAGCGATGGGCTTCGATATCATCTATTTCCCCCCGATCCACCCCATCGGCGAGTCCCACCGGAAAGGGAAGAACAACACCGTCTCTGCGGAACCCGGCGATGTCGGCTCCCCCTGGGCGATCGGAAACAAAAACGGCGGCCACCGCTCCGTCGAGCCCGCCCTCGGCACGATCGATGACTTTATCTGGCTCCTCAAAGAGGCACGCAAGATCGACATGACGATCGCGATCGACTTCGCGATCAACTGCTCGCCGGACCACCCCTACGTCGAGGAACATCCCGAGTGGTTCTATCACCGGCCCGATGGCTCGATCAAATACGCGGAGAACCCGCCGAAAAAATATCAGGATATTTATCCGCTCAACTTTCACTGCGACGAGTGGCGCGAACTCTGGCAGGAACTCTGTGATGTCGTTCTTTTCTGGGTCGATAAGGGCGTCAAAATCTTCCGCGTCGACAATCCACACACTAAGCCGGTCGTTTTCTGGGAGTGGCTCATCGCCGAGGTCCACGCCGTCGATCCCACAATCATTTTTCTCAGCGAAGCCTTCACGCGTCCGAAAATGATGCAAACCCTCGCGAAGGCGGGATTCACCCAGAGCTACACTTACTTCACCTGGCGGGAAACGCGGGCAGAACTCATCGATTATGTCACCGAACTCACGAAAGGTGAAATGCGGGACTACTACCGCGCTAACTTCTGGCCGAACACGCCCGACATTCTCCCCTTTCACCTCCACGACGCACCGCCGTCGGCGTTCAAAATCAGGGCCGTCCTCGCGGCGACCCTTTCCTCCTCGTGGGGAATTTATTCCGGCTACGAGCTTTGCGAAAACAAGGGTCTCCATGGTCGCGAGGAGTATCTCGACAGCGAAAAGTATCAGCTCAAGACCCGCGACTGGGACAAACCGGGGAACATCAAGCCCTTCATCACCCGGGTGAACAAAGCCCGCCAGAGCAGCCCGGCCCTGCAATCCTACGCGAACATCGAGTTCATTCCCTGTGACAACGATCAGATGATCGCTTTCTACAAGTGGTCCGACGATCACAACAACCTCGTCCTTGTCGTCATCAATCTCGACCCGCATTTGAAGCAGGAATCAAACATTCATCTCCCGCTCGAAGCGATGGGAATTGAACCCGGTTCCGCATTCACGGTACGCGATTTGATCTACGAGGAGGTCTACACATGGCGTGAATCCACCAATTTCGTGGCTCTTGACCCGCGCACGAAGCCAGTCCACCTGTTTGTGGTAGAGAAGTCGTAAACCAACGCCCCCGCGTTTCGGCGTTCTTTGCATTTCAGGAACCCAACCCCCAAAATGCGTCAACGCTTTATCCCCTTCGTCGTTTTCGGCCTCATTCTTGTGCTCCTTGCAGAGTGGAACGTGCACAGCCGGAAACTCGCCCCGCTCAATTCGCTCAGCGATTTCTGGCTCGAATTCTGTATCGGAAACTCGGGGGACAAAATTTCTGATCCCGCCGTCACGATTGTGAGGATCAATGACAGCTACGAGCCACTTACCCTCGGTGAGGAAAATCCCGCTGCCTCCGAGGGAAAACTGTCCCGCCTCGATTACGCGACGATCCTCGGTTTCATCGCCAAGCTGGATCCCAAGTCGGTCGCTTTCCTCCCCACCCCGAGTTTCGACGAAAGTCTCGTCCTCAACCAGACCGACATCGTTCCGCTCAAAGACGCGGCGATGCAGCTCCCTCGCCTCACCGTTGCCGCCAACGTCTCAAACGACGGGGATCAGGCGAAGGATGAAAAACCGCTCACCTACCCTGCGATCACCGTGGAAGGCGATCCTGCCACAATTCTTTCGTTCACCCGGACGGTGCGACGTCCCGATCCGCAGATCCTTGCGAATGCGGACCCTGCCTTCAAATCGATCGAGTCAGCCCGCGATCTCATTTCCGAAAACGAAATCCGGATTCCCCTCGTCGCGGAATACAAAGGGCAAATCGTTCCCTCACTCGTCCTCAAAGCAGTCGCCCACCATGCCGGTGTCGCCCCCGACGAAATCATTCTCGATCTCACCGGATCGCCCAAAATTCGTATCGGCGACTTTCGCGAGGTTCCAATTCTCAGCGACGGAACCTTTATCCTTCCGCAGCACTCCGGAATTCAGCGAGGCATGAAAAGTTTCACCAAAACAGCAGAGGGTGAAATCAAAGAAATCCATCACTTCACTTCACTTACCGTTGAGGAGCTCGCCTACACCGGAGGTCAGGATGACGAAGTCGCCAAAAGAATCCTCGCGAGTTTTCAGGGAAAATTTGCTTCCATCAGCGAGAACCTCGTCGTCGTTGGGTTTGATCGTTCCGCTGACCGCCGCATCGAAACGGCGAGAGGGGAATCGCTTTCCGAAACCCTCATGCTCTCCCGCGCTATCGCCACGATTCAGAGCGGTCGTTTCATCGGCTGGTGGCCCGGCTGGGTTCGCTGGGCGTCAATTCTTCTCATCGGAGGGATTGCGGCGGTTCTTTTTGCAATGCCCCGCAGTCGTTTCGTGCCGCTTTGGGCTCTTTCCGGACTCGCCTTTTTTGGACTCTCCGTCGTCGCCTTCCGCGTCACCTTGACCTGGACTCCTCCCTTTTTCGCCTTCGCGCTTTTCGGGCTCATATTCCTCATCGGAGTCTTGATTCCGCTCGGGAAAAAGACGGCAGCGTGATCCACGGGCATCGCAGCAGGGCTTGCCGGGCGACAGGAATGTCACCCCTCCTTGTGCTCCCGATCCCGCGGCTCCCCGTAGCGAACGACGTCAGTCTTTCGTCCGCGGCTCGAACGGACATTGCCCACGCTCAGCCGGACTGATCACCGATCACTCGAACTCGTCACCCTCAAACGGATCCTCATTCGCGAGATCAACGACGGCCTGAATCAGCCCGGGAATATCATTCGTCTTCGCTTCCTTATCCGGATCATAGCCATTCTCAACCAGCGTCGCCGAAGTAATCGGACCGATGCTCGCGATCGCCGTCTCATCGGGAATCGTGAGACCCAGATCCAGAAATCCATCGACGGTCGAAGCACTGGTGAAAGTGATGAAATCCGCCCCCTCTTCCTTAAACCGTGCCACCGCTCCGGTCGGGTCTTCGGTCTCGGAAAAGGTCTCGTAGGCAATCGCCTCGTCCAAAATCACGCCAGCCTCGATCAGTTCCTTCGAGAGGACATCCCGCGCACCTTTAGCGCGGACCCAGAGCATCGTTGTGTTTTCAATCGATCCGACCTCTTTCTTGAACGCCTCCGCCATCGCTTCCGCGACATGCTTCTCCGGCATGAGATCGGTCGCCATGTGATACTCCTTCAGCTTCGCCGAAGTCCCCGGTCCGACCGCCGCGATGCGACATCCGCCGATCGCCCGCGCGTCGTCCCGAATAAGATAAAAAGCATCGAAGAAATACTCGACCGCATTGGGGCTCGTGAAAATGAGCCAGTCATAGGTGTGGGCCTCCGTCACCGCGAGCGCGAATTCCTTGGCCTCCTCGCCCTCGGTCCGCGCCATCCGGATCGTCGGCATCTCGAGGACATCGGCCCCGAGATTGCGAAGCTGCTTACTCATTTTGCCCGCCTGCTTTTGGGTTCGGGTCACGACGACGCGCTTGCCGTAAAGCGGCCGCGTTTCAAACCAGTTCAGTTTTTCGCGGCAATTCACGACGGTGCCGAAAACAGCGACGGCCGGGGCTTTGAACTCGGCCTCGCGAGCCACTTCCGCGATCGTCGCGAGCGTTCCCGTGATCGTCCGGTGCTGCCCCGTCGTCGCCCAGCGCACGAGTGCAACCGGCAGCTCAGGATCTCCTCCCGCGGCGATGATCCGCTCGGTGATGATTGGCAATCGCTCCACGCCCATGAGCATGACCTTCGTTCCGGGAGCATTCGCGATCTGCTCGTAATCGATCGACGATTCCATCTTCTCCGGATTCTCATGGCCGGTAAAAATCGTGAGCTGAGAGCAGTGATCCCGATGCGTCACCGGGATGCCCGCATAAGCCGGCCCGGCAATCGAAGAACTGATCCCGGGGACAAATTCAAAAGGGATCCCGGCGGCATGCAACTCTTCCGCCTCTTCTCCGCCACGACCGAAAATCAATGGATCGCCCCCCTTGAGACGGGTCACGATTTTTCCCGCCTTCGCTCTTTCGACGAGGAGTTCGTTGATTCCCCCCTGGGGGATCGCGTGATTTTTCGACTTCTTCCCCGCGTAAATCATCTCCGCGCCGGGCTTCGCCCACTGCAAAAAATCATCGTTCGAAAGGTAGTCGTAGACGATGACATCCGCGATTTCGATGCACTCCTTTCCGCGAAGGGTCATTAATCCCGGATCGCCGGGACCAGCCCCGACAAGGTAACAAATTCCTGTTTTCTTGCTCATCGTAATTTTTCAGCGAGACGCCTTGAGGGCCATCAATTCATCGGCGAGTGCCGCCGGATCGGTCGCGGGACCGCTCACCTGTGCGACGAAAGGCTCCGAAGTCGGCTCCTCTTCATCGAAGACCCGGACTGACATCCCGAGAGTCGCGCCCTCATTTTCAAACCAGGTGTAGGCTCCCACCGGTGTCTGGCAACCGGCTTTGAGGCGATCCAAAAAAGCCCGCTCGGCGGTGACGCGGGTGAAAGTCGGCGCGTCATTGATCGTCGCGAGAGCTTCGCGGGCCGCCATGTTTTCGCTGCGGATTTCCATCCCGACCGCGCCCTGTCCGGCGGCGGGGAGAAACGAGTCAATTCCCAGCTCGATCGCGTGCACGGTCGCCCCGTCCATTTCAAAGCTGCCTTCTCCCGGCGTGTAAATCCCGAGCCGCTCGATCCCGGCGCGCGCGAGGAGGATGCCGCCCCATTCATCGCTTTCGACGAGCTTACGAATCCGTGTCGGGACGTTGCCGCGAATATCCACGACCGTAACGCCGGGATACATCCAGACGAGCTGACGCGCCCGACGGACCGAGCTCGTCGCAATCGTGGCCTCACTTAAGAGGGTTAGGTCATCGACCAAACCCTGTTGCGTCGTCAGCAACACATCGGCGATATCCGCTCTCGGAAGTGTGGCGCAGATTTCAAACCCATCGCCCAGTTGAGTCGGGACATCCTTCAGGCTGTGGACTGCAAAATCGATCTCGCCACGGAGAAGCGCCTCTTCGAGTTCCTTCGTGAAAATGCCCTTATCGACGACGGGGTTATCGCCCTGGCTGAATTCGCTCAGCTTCAGATCGGGACGCTTGTCACCGATCGTTTTGATCACTTCGATGCGGACCTCGATGCCTTGCGCTTTCAACGCCGCTTCGGTCATGCGGGCCTGGGTGAGGGCAAGGTCGCTGCCCCGGGTGCCGAGAATAAAAGGTTGGCTCATGAATTGGGAAGCGGCTCGGCGGAGGAGCCTTCTGATTTGGAGGAAGAACCATCATGACGACGATCCGCCGGGATCTCGGCGAGAGCTTCAATGCCTTTCTCCTCAAGAAATTGATGAATGACGGTGCGGCAGACTTCGATTTGACGCTCGCGTCTCGCGACTCCATCGCTCGCGATGCGGGTCAGCTGATCGATGTTGTAAAGATAGACATTGTCGAGCTCGTTGACTTCGTCCTCGATGTCACGGGGGACCGCGATGTCGATGAGAAAAAGTGGATGCCCGCGCCGACCGTCGAGCGCTTTCTCGACCGCCGATTTGTGAACGACGGCATGAGGCGCGCCGGTCGATGAGATCACGATATCGACCTCATTCAGGAAATTTCCCCAATCGTCGAACCTCACCGCTTTCCCGTCCAACTCAGCCGCGAGTTCCTCCGCTTTATCGAAGCTGCGGTTCGAAACAATGATGCTCGACGCCCCGCGCGAACGCAGACTCTGCGCGGTGACGCGACTCATTTCCCCCGCCCCGATGATCATGACGCGGCACCCGTCGAGCTGGCCGAAAATTTTCTCCGCCAAATCCACCGCCGCCGATCCCACCGAAGTCGATCCCTGCTGAATCCGCGTGCTGCTGCGGACGAGCTTTCCGATTGAGAACGATTGCTGGAACAATTTGTTCATTCGCCGCGCGGTCGCACCGGAAGTCTGCGCGGTCGCGTAGGCCTTCTTAATTTGCCCGAAAATTTCCGTCTCACCCAGCACCATCGAGTCCAGACCGCTCGCGACTTCAAAAAGATGGTGCGCCGCGTCTTCGGCTTCTTTTCGATAAAATTCGACCTCACCGGGAGCGACCGCAAAATGGTTTACGAGATAATCAACGAGCCCCTCAAGTGCGACCGCAGGATCCTCCGCCGCACCGTAAATTTCGACGCGGTTACAGGTCGAGAGCACGACTGCCTCCTCGACGTGGAGCAGTCCCCGTATTTCTTTCAAATGTGTCGGAATCGAGTGCTCAGCAAACGCCAACCGCTCCCGAACCTCAACGGGGGCAGTTTTGTGATTTACGCCAAGACAGAAAATAGACACAGGAAAAAGAAGTTGAAAACTAAAGGCTCAGAGCGCGGAAAGCGTGAGGAGGGCAAAGCCAAACGCGATCATTGCCGAAAGCGAAAGCTGCTTCGGAGCGAGATGCTTCGCAAAATGAACGATGAGGATGAGCGCGTAAACGACCCAGACCGCGCCGGAAACAGTGAGGTGCAGAGCATCCGGCAGATTATCCATGAAAAACGCGGCGACGATCCCGATCGTGAGCATGACCGTTCCGATCACGAGCAAGCGCAGCATCGCGTCGGTCAGGTAACGGATCGGAGGGAGAGAGTAAAAAAGCCGGCCCGGCTCGTGACTTTTCAGCTGGCGATCCTGCACGAGATACATGACCCCCGCGATCCCGGCGAGACCGAAGGCTCCGTAAGCCAGCAGGGACATCGCGGCATGGAGCTCCAGCCAGGGGTCAAGCGTCTCCGGCGGGCGGGCCCCCGGGTCATTCGACAGGAGCGTCACAATCGCAATCGCCTGAAACATGAAGACCAGCGGCATGCTGAAAACCCCGAGCAAAGAAAGGCGAAAGGCCCGACCGAGCGCAAGATAGAGAAGCACAACGCTCCAACTGATGAAAACCAGCACCTCCCCGCCATTGGTGATCGGGCAGCGCCCGTGGAGTTCACCGCGCTCCCTCAGGAAGAGGCTTTGAAAAATCAATCCGGCAATGGCGAGTCCGATATTCAACCGCACCGACCCCTGCTTTCCGGCACGCAGGGAAACCACCGCGAGGACAAAGCCGGCGAGGAAAATCAGCGAGGAAATGATGAGATAGATGTCGTCCATGAGAGAACCCTTCAGAGGTTACGGATCGCGGGCGGGCAAGGTAGCGTTACGAAGGCGCATTGCAAGGGCCGTCAAGCCTGCAAAATTCAGGGTTTGTCGGTTGTTTTTCAGCCGCTCAGATCTTAATCTCGCGGCATGAATCGGTTTCACATTGCCCTCACTTTACTTTTCTCTCTCGTCCTGAGCAGCTCCATCGCCACCGCCGCGCCCGCACTGCCTTTCGGCGAAGAATACCCCATGCTTGAGAAAGCCTCGTCCGGCGAATGGTGGAAAGAAGCGACGAACCAGCTCGAAGAGCCTGATGCGGCGGGAAAAGACAAAAAAGGCCGCACCCCGAAACGACTCATCAACCTCAATGTCCCCCGCGAGGATGTCATCGCTTTCACCCTCTACACGCAGGACCGGGGCGTTCTCAAATTGAGCGCTCAGCTCTATCCCCTCTTCGAAGACGAGTCCCGCGAAGTGCTTCTTGAGCTGAAAAAAGGCGACACCTGGGAAGCCGCCGCGACGGAAGAGGTCGTCTTTCCCGGTTGGAGCGCCCATTTCCGCATCGACGGATGGGATGGCACAAAGGACGTCCCCTACCGCGTCAGCCACGGGGAAAACGCTGTCTATGAAGGTCTCATCCGCAAAGACCCTCTCGATAAAGACGAAATCGTCGTCGCGAGCCTCTCCTGCGACTCGAGCCGGACGAAAGGCGACCGCCCCAGCATCCGGAAAAATCTTCTCCTTCACGATCCTGACATTCTCTTTTTCGCCGGCGACCAGACTTATCACCACACCGAGCACACCGCCGGCTGGATCGAGTGGGGCCTCCGCTATCGTGAACTCACGAGAGACCGCCCCACCGTGACGATTCCTGACGATCACGACATCGGACAGGCCAACCTCTGGGGAGAAAGCGGAAAGCTTGCCGCGACGCCACAGGGTCCTCAAGGCGGCTACTTTTACGCCCCGGAATATGTGAATATGGTCCAGCGCCAGCAGACCTGGCACCTTCCGGATGCCTATGATCCCGAGCCGATTGAGCGCGGCATCACCGTCTATTTCACGAGCCTCCGCGTTGGCGGGATCGATTTCGCGATTCTCGAAGACCGGAAATTCAAATCCGGCCCCGAAGGAAAAATTCCCGAAATGGGTCCACGCCCCGATCACATCAACGACCCCGCCTACGACCGCAGCGCGGTGGACCTTCCCGGGCTTGTTCTTCTTGGCGAGCGGCAGCTGAAGTTCCTCGACGAATGGGGTCAGGACTGGACAGGCGCAGAGATGAAAGCGGTTCTTTCCCAGACAGCGTTTACCGGAGCCGTCCACATCCACGGTCAGCCCGACAACCGTCTCCTCGCCGACCTCGACAGCAACGCCTGGCCACAAACGGGACGCAACAAAGCGCTCACCGCGATCCGTCGCGTCTGGGGAACCCATCTTTGCGGCGACCAACACCTTGCCGTCGCCGTCCAGCACGGCATCGAAAACTGGGGGGATGGTCCCTTTGCTTTCACCAATCCAGCGATCGTGAACACGATTTACGGCCGCTGGTGGCACCCTGAAGACGAAAAAGCAGGACCAAATGCGGTGCCGAACAGCCCTCTCCCCTGGACCGGCGAATATGAAGACGGACTCGGCAACAAAATCACGATGCTTGCCTACGCCAATCCGGTTGACCGCACCGATGAGAAGAAACGCGCCGACGGCTACGGCATCGCCCGATACAACAAGGCAGATCGCACGATCACCTTCGAGTGCTGGGATCGCTACGCCGATGTTGCCACAGGCGAAGGCCAATTCGCAGGATGGCCCATCACCGTGAAGATGGAAGACAACGATGGCCGCAAGAAAACGCATCACCTTCCCGAGTTGGATTTTGAAACCGCGAATCCCGTCGTCCAGGTCATCTCCGAAGCCGATGGAGAAATCCTCTACACCGTCAGGGTCAAAGGAAACTCCTTCCGCCCGGCGGTCTACGCCCCCGGCAAATACACCGTCAAAATCGGCGCGGACATCCCCGGGACCGCAAAGATGGAAGGCGTTGAAGCGATTGCGGTCGAGTAGCGAACGGCGTCAGCCTTCCGACGGCCCAAGGTAGAGACGTGCGTTCCCGCGCGTCGGCAATGCCCGTGCTTCCTCAGAGACGGGTTGGCAACCCGTCCTACTAGTTCCCCGGCGGGCCGATCATCTCCCGTAGCGGACAGTGTCAGCCTTCCGACCGCGCAAGCCCAGCACTCCCGCACCCAAGATCCAGAATTAAACATTATTCATTTTTACTTTTACATTATTAAAAATTTACCGCATTAATTCTTCAACAATATTTAACTCATGCCGAATCGATGGCCAGACTGGCTTTCCAGCCTCAGTGACGAAGATCTCAATTTTTTGAGACGCTTCCTCCTCCACTCAGGGTCTCTGAAGGCAATCGCATCAGAATACGAGGTTTCCTACCCCACGGTTCGACTCCGCCTCGACCGACTCATCCAAAAGGTCCGGGTCTCGGAGGAGGCCGCCAGCTTGAGTCCCTTTGAGAAGACCTTGCGCCTTCTCCTCGCCGATCAATCCATCAATGCAGAAACCTACAAAAGGCTGCTGGAAGCTCACCAACACGACCAAACACCATGAAAACACAAACCTTGAACATCCGTCTCGCTTTCTGCTTTGCAGCGCTCCTGACCGGCAGCGCCTCGACTTCGCTAATGTCCGCAGAAACCATCGTGCTGACAGCGGCGGACCTTGACATCAAAAACTCCGCTGTTGAAGTGCTCGAAGATTCCGGCTTGATCATCAAACTTGTCGCCGGGCCGGGACAGGAGGAGCTCAATCCACTCTTCGAAATCAATGCTCCTGCCGTGACCGGAGAAAGCTACGCCATCATCGGAGAGGTTTCGTGTCGCGGAGTCACGGAACAAGGCTATCTCGAAATGTGGAATCATATTCCCCTCGAAGCGGGCGAAACGGAAATAGGAGCCAGCTTTTTTTCGAGAACTCTTGGCACGTCAGGCCCGATGAAAGTGCTTTCCGGCGACGAGGACTGGAGACCATTTTCACTCCCTGCGATGATCAATGATGGCTCAGGCAGAAAGCCGCTGAAGCTTACGATCAATGCGATTCTTCCCAACGGAGGAACGGTCGAACTTCGAAACCTCCGACTGAGACCGTCAATTGGTCAGAGTGCCGCAACGGACAGCGCGATGAAACCGGTCGTGATTGCCGTCGCCACCACCGCCGCGATTTTCATGAGCATCGCTGCCGTGGTCTGGATGAAACATCAGAAGACGAAAAGGGAATTAAATCGCATCAACAACCTCGACGCCGTTTGAAGCGCGCGCCCTTCGGAACCCCGTAGCGGAGGCCCCAGCTCCAGATCATGGGCAGGATGCCCATGCCACTTCTTTCCCCAACGCGCCAAACGTCCCCCGTAGCGGACGGCGGGAGCCTTCCGACTTTTCCAATAAACGCACGCAGTGCGCTCTGATCAGGTAGATACGTGCGTCGCGCGCGCGTCCGGCGTCAGAGACGGGTTAAGAACCGTCCTACGAAACGCGCGCGAGGGCGACCAACTCTTTCAAGCGCCCCAACTCCGTCGCCGACGTCTTCGCGATAAACCCGCGAGCGTGGGCGAAATGCACATCACCTTCCCCCTCGATCCGGGTGAAATCCAAAAGCGCGCTGTCTTCGTGACGGGAAAGTCCATAGCCCTCGCCACGTCGATCCGGATAGATTAAACCGTCGATCTTTTCGTCCAGCGTCCCCGCATACCGTGCGAGGCCGGACGACGGATCATCGGGCATTGATTCCATTCGTGGCATCATGAGAACGCGGACGCTGCCCTCGCTGCCGGCGATTTCATGCATCTCGGCGTGCTTCGCGACATAGTCGATGCGCTCCCGAAGGGTGTGCAAAAACATGATGAGATCTTCGCCGATCATTTTCATCATTTCCCAGATCGGATCACCGGGATTCAGCTCCGTCTTTTGGGCAAAACGACGCAGCAAGGTGATATCGATCGGCGAATTCAGCTTGTTCATCACCGCGCGATCCACGCCGAGCCACTCGGCGGTCTGGAACGGGCCTCGCGTGTCGAACCACTCCGCCGGCTCAAGCCATTCGCAAAAACTGCGGGCATCTTCGTAAAGCCCCATGTTTTTCAGAACAAGGGAGAGCGCGCAGATCGGCTCGTGATCGCGCGGAAACTGATGATGGTCAAAATTCGACCGTAAGGGCTCGTGCTCACCGCCGACATCGACGACAACGATCCCCGGGTCGGCGAGATCTTCCTCCAACGGCTCGCGACGCCAGACCGGGATCTCGTGACGGGCCACGAGGAGACAGCAGGCCAGCAGATCGTCTTTGTGGGCGCTGCCGGGGTGAGTCAGGATGGCTTTCATGAGGAGGAAAAGAGGGGAGCGAGTAGTGCTTCCAGTTCGTGCAAAACGACTTCCGGCTTGATCCGGAGCATGCAACGATAATCAATGGGACACTCGCGCAGGAAACAGGGACTGCAATCCACCTGATGACGGATGACCCGGTGAACGTCGCCAATCGGTGCCGTGAAAGCCGGTTCGGTCGAGCCGAAAACCGCAACCGTCGGAACTCCAAGCGCCGCCGAAAGATGCATCGTGCCGGTGTCGTTCGTCGCGACGAGGTGGCAGGTTTGAAGCTCCGTCACCAAATCCGCAATCGACGTTTCCCCGGCACGGTTTTCGCGGGGCGCGGACAAGAGCGCGGCAAGGTCGTCGCCAATCCCCCGTTCGGCGGGACTACCAAAAATCGAAACACGGATCGTCGTCTCAGGGTGGGCTTTGCGAAGTGACTCAATCGCCTCCGCATAGCGCTCGATGGGGTAGCGCTTCGCATTGCCATACTCGGCTCCGGGGCAAACGCCGAGGTGGATCTCTGTCAATCCGGCGACAATCGGAGTCGGCGCCGCCGGGATCGCGAGGAGTTCGTCAATCGGCTCGGTCGGGGCGCCGATTGCGGCGACGAGATGTAAATAGCGATGGACATGGTGCTGCGTCTCCTCACTCGGAGTCGGCTCCTCCACTGCTGTCTTCAGGAAAAGGCGGCGCTGATAGCGATGGTAACCGACGAGATTCCTCACCCCGCCGAGCCAGACCTCAAGCGCGGAGCGGAACGAATTCGGAAGCAGGACGCCGGCATCAAATTTCCCCTGAGACCGGATCAGCTTGCCGACTTGCAGCGGATTCAGGGACTTCGAAAACGGGATGACCTCGTCGATTTCCTCACGCGCCGCCCACATCGGAGCAAGATTTTCGCGGCAGCAAACCGTGATTCGGACCGAGGGCCGACTGCGCTTGAGAGCACGCACCGCCGGGAGCGCCATGCAGGCATCGCCGAGTGGATTCGGCGAACGAACCAGGAAATGGAACGGTTTTCCATCCGACTTCGGGTCGGATTTTCCGGCTGAATTCATGATCTCAAAAGCCGGATGGACCCGCGGCGGAGGGAAATCTCCACCGTGAATCTGTGGGGAAACTTATTCGCCTGCTTTGCCTTTTTCAGCAGGAGCTTTCGCCTTTTCCTTCGGAGCCGCGGGCGCTTCATCGCCAGCACCGGGAGCCGCAGAAGCGGGCGCATCGGCTGCTGGCGCAGATGCCGGAGCATCATCCGCCGGAGCCGTTGGCGCCGGAGCGTCATCGAGCAGCGCTGAGTCGAGTGTTTCAGGCATCTGCAAGTTTTGCAGCTCCGCGCCGAAGTCAGGAAGATCCATCTCACGCTCTTCGACCGACTCAAGCACGTTGCTTGCGGCCGAGGCGCGATACTCACGGGCTTTCACCATGGAGAGGCCGATCGCCGAGACGAAAAAGATGATCCCGAGCCAGGTCGTGATCTTTTGGAGAATATCAGTGGTGTGCGCGCCGAGAGCGGAATCGAGGGTGCTGCCGCCGAACGCTGCACCGAGACCTTCTTGCTTGGGACGCTGAGCCATCACGATCAACACTAATAAAATGCTGACCGTAATGATGATCACCGTTAACAAAATCGAGATAATTGCCATGGGGCGGCGAATATGCGACACAGGTATAGGCTTGTAAAGGGCGGGATTCATCGCCATGACATTGATTTCACCGCGCTGCTTCGCCCTATTTCCATGAGTGCCACCCTTCCCGACCCCATCGAAGTCGAAGGAACCGTGCATTCTATCGTTTTTCACAACGAGGAAAACGGCTACACGATCATGCAGGTCGAGACGGAAAACGAAGGCCGCCTCACCGTCCTCGGCAGCATCCCCGCCGTCGTCGAGGGAGAAGAGATTAAAGCCTTCGGCCACTGGCGGAAGGATCAAAAATTCGGCCGCCAGTTCGAAGCCAACACAATCCGTGCCGTCGCGCCGGAAACCCCCGACGGAATCGAGCGCTTCCTCGCGAGCGGCCTCATCGATGGCGTCGGCAAGGCCTACGCGAAGCGCATCGTCGAGAAATTCGGAACCGACACTTTTCGCGTCATTGAGGAGGAATCCCAACGCCTGCAGGAAATCCCGGGGATCGGGAAAGGGAAGCGGCTCACGATCAAGAACTCGTGGAAGCGGCAAAAATCGGTCCGCGACATCATGATCTTCCTCCATGAATACGGACTCTCGACAGCGCGGGCGGTCCGGCTTTATAAAACCTACGGAGAGGAAACCGTCGGCATTCTCCGCTCCGATCCCTATCGCCTCGCCCGCGAAATCGCCGGGGTCGGCTTTAAAACCGCCGATGAGATTGCTCAGAAAATGGGGCAGGCGGTCGATTCTCCAAAACGGTTGGAGGCCGGGATCCAGTATGTCTTCGAGCAGGCCGAGCAGCAGGGCCACTGCGCCCTGCCACGACGAGAACTGATCGAGCGATCGGTGGAAACCCTCGGGTCTCCGGTCGAAGCGGTCGAGGTCATCATTGATCGACTCATCCTCGAAACGCGGCTCATCGCCGAACCGCTCGGAGACGAGATCCTCATTTTTCCGAAGGAACTTTTCGAAGCCGAGCAGCTCGTCGCGACTGCGATCCACGCGCTCATCGGGCAGGAGCGAACCCTCCCGCCCGTCGATGACGAGGCCGCGATCGAGTGGTTTGAACGGCACAATACGATGAAGCTCGGTGAGGAGCAGGCCGCCGCCGTCATCGAAGCGACGAAGCACCGCTTTTTTGTCATCACCGGCGGCCCCGGCGTGGGAAAGACCACGATCATGAACGCCGTCCTGCAAATCCTCATGGCGAAAAAGGTGAAACCCGTTCTCTGTGCTCCGACCGGCCGCGCCGCCCGCCAGCTCGGCGAAAGCACGGGGCAGGAAGCGGGAACGATCCACCGCACCCTCGAGTATCAGCCCCAGGCCGGCTTTGCCCGCAAGGCCGACAACCCGCTCGAAGGCGACCTTTTTATCATCGACGAAGCCTCCATGATCGACCTCCGGCTCATGGCTCAGCTCATGAGCGCGATCCCTCCGGACGGAAATATCCTCCTCGTCGGGGACGTCGATCAGCTCCCCTCGGTCGGTCCAGGCAGCGTCCTTCGCGATATCATCGAAAGCGGCGTCGTCCCCGTCGCCCGCCTCACGCAGATTTTCCGACAGGCCGCGTCGAGCCGGATCGTGACCGCTTCGCACGAGGTCAATCTCGGGAATCTCCCTCCGCTCGACAACAACGCAGGGTCCGATTTTTTCTTCATCGAACGGAAAGAACCCGCCGAAATCCTCAGCACCCTGAAGCATCTCATCAGCGAGCGGATTCCGGAAAAGTTCAAACTCAACGCGCGGGACGAAATTCAAATCCTCACCCCGATGAATCGCCAGTCACTCGGGACGAAGGAACTGAATGCCCAACTCCAGGAGTCGCTCAATCCGCCGACGCAGGAGAAATTCGAGATCGACCGCTTCGGGACAACCTTCCGCGTCGGCGACAAAGTCATTCAAACGCGGAACAACTACGAGAAGGAAATCTTCAACGGCGACATCGGCCACATCGCCGAAATCACGACCGAGCCCGTCACGATCTACGTGATGTTCGATGGCCAGAGCGTCGCCTACGAACCGGGCGAACTCGATGAGCTCCAACTCGCCTATGCGATCACGATCCACAAATCGCAGGGCAGCGAATTCCCCGCCATCGTCGTGCCGCTGGCTTCACAGCATTACATGATGCTGCAACGGAATTTGCTCTACACCGCGATCACACGCGGGAAACAGCTCGTGATTATCGTGGGGGACAAACGCTCGCTCGAACTCGCGGTGAGGAATAAAGAGAGCGGGAAACGGTGGACCGGTCTGCGGGGGAGATTGGCTAAACCTCTTACTCCCAATCCGGCCAAACCTCTTGATCTTACACTTACTCTTAATCTTGATCCCAAGCCGAGCGATCCTTTCGAGGATCACACTCCTCAATCCGCACCGGCCGAAGAAGAGCAAGATTAGGATTAAGAACAAGAGTAAGAAGAAGAGCTTCGTTCAACAGGGTTGAGTCCCGCACCCAACCCTGTTAGATTCACGGCCATGACTTTCAACCGACGACGCTTTCTCACCTCTTCTGCAGCCCTCACCTCCGGCGCTTTCTTTGCCGGGTGTACTGACTCCGCAACCACTCCCGACGAAACCGTCGAGGCCGGTCCTCACTACGACATTTCACTCGCCCAGTGGTCCAACCATGTCGCACTCAAAGCAGGCGAACTCGACAACCTCGACTGGCCTGCATTCACCAAAGAAAATTTCGACATCAGCGCGCTCGAATGGGTGAACCAGTTTTTTGCCGAAAAGAAAGGCCCCATGGGTCTTCAGCCAAAAGGCGGCGACTATCTCGCGCAAATGAAACAGCGCTGCGACGATCTTGGGACGAAGAGTGTCCTCATCATGTGCGACGGAGTCGGCAACCTCGGCGATCCTGATGCCGGAAAGCGCACCAACACAATCGATGGCCACAAAGCCTGGCTCGACGCCGCGAAATTCCTCGGCTGCCACAGCATCCGCGTGAACTCGGCCTCCGATCCGAAACTTTCTCCTGAAAAACAGGCCGACCTCTGCACCGATGGACTCCGCCGTCTCTCCGCGCACGCCGCGACAATGGACCTGAACGTCATCGTCGAAAACCATGGCGGACTTTCCTCGAACGGAGCCTGGCTCGCCGGCGTCCTCAAAGCCGTCAACCTCGATAACTGCGGAAGCCTCCCCGACTACGGTAATTTCTACGTCGTCAAAAACCGCGGCAACGCCGAACAATATGCCGAGCAGAAGGCCCTCTACGAAGGCGACCCCAGCCTGACCGAAGACGAAAACGGCCTCGGCTACGATCGCTATCAGGGAGTCAAAGACCTCATGCCCTTCGCCAAAGGCGTCTCCGCGAAAGCCCACGACTTCAACGCCGAGGGCGAAGAGATCCACACCGACTTCAGCAAGATGATGACCCTCGTCAAAGACGCCGGCTACGAAGGCTACATCGGCATCGAGTATGAAGGTAAAGAACTCGGCGAGGTTGAGGGAATTAAGAAGACCAAGGCCTTGCTTGAGAAAGTGATCGCTGCAGTGTGAGCTGAAAGAACAGTGTGAGCTGAAAGAATTTTTCACCCGAGAGACTTACCAAACCGTTGCAACCCCTGTCTGAATCCATGCTAACTCGAATTTTGGCATGGATTGAACATGGATTGGCTTGGTGTCTACGTCATCCCGCCGGAGCCTTGCAGGGCGACCGCTCCGGTTGCCGTCCCCGATCAAACCGGACAGGCGGGGCGCCCGCCCTACAAATCCCCCAACCCCGCAAAACCCGCAACGCCTTTGGATACCCGCGCAATTTCCCGACAAAATCTCTGGAGTTGGGCCAAAGCTAGGGCTTGTTACCGGTGAGGTTTTCTCACGCGATGCCTGACCCGACGACCAGAACCCCGGCACCCGCCCTGCGCCCCGTCGAAGGCCTTCCTTCGCCGGTGGAACTGGCACGCGAACTCCGTCACCTCCCCGGTTTCGTTTTTCTCGACACCTCTTCGGCGGAAACAAACCCCGAAACGCCCCCGCACGAACGATTCTCACTCATCACGGCGCGACCCTCGCGCATCCTTCGCGGAAATTTGTTTAACGACGCTGATTTCGCCGTTCTGAGCGAAGCCTTCACGTCTCACTCCCGCCCCGCCAACACCACGCCCGACCTCGGTTTCCCCACTGACGGACTCTACGGCTGCATCGGCTACGAGGGCGATTTTCTCTTCGGCGAATATCACGAATGCCTCCTCTTTGACTACGCGAGGCAAAGCTGGCACGAGCAGGGTTCCCTTTCCGCCCTGCGGGAATCTGACAACGATTCGGCGAAGAGCCTTCCGGGTCCATTTCTCCAGGAGATGCCGCCGGAGGATTTCTGCGACAAGGTGAGGCGAGCTCAGGAATACATTGCCGCCGGTGACATCTATCAGGTGAATCTTTCGCACCGCCTCATCGCGGCGGTTGAGCCGGAATTCGATCCCTTCCTGCTCCACGAACGCCTTCGCGAACAGTCCCCTGCTCCCTACGCTGCCTATCTCGATCTCTGCGACCGGCAGATTATCTCTTCCTCGCCGGAACAGTTTCTGAGCATGAGCGGACGAACGATCCAGACGCGCCCGATCAAAGGAACGCGCCCCCGTTTTCGCGATCGCCGCGAGGACGAAAAATCCGCCTACGATCTCATCACTTCTCCGAAGGAAGTCGCCGAACTCATCATGATCACCGATCTCGAACGCAACGACCTCGGGCAGATCTGCGAGTTTGGAACCGTCGAAGCAACCGAGCTGCTGAAGCTCGAACGTTTCGCACAGGTCTTTCATCTCGTCTCCACCGTCGAGGGGACGCTCCGCGCCGAAGTCGGAGCAATCGACGCCCTTCGCGCCTGCTTCCCCGGAGGCAGCATCACCGGGGCGCCAAAGAAACGCGCCCGCGAGATTATTGAGGAACTGGAAATCATCGAACGCGGGCCCTACACCGGCGCGATTGGTTGTTTCGGATTCAACGGGGAATCGAGGTTCAGCATCGCGATTCGCACCGCGATCTGCGAAGGCGGAAAGCTCCACTTTCACGTCGGCGCCGGCATCGTCGCCGACTCCGACCCGGAAAAAGAATGGGAGGAAACCCTCCACAAAGCGGCCGGGATTTTGCAAGCGTGTGGCGATCCGGAGCGATAGCGACCGCTCAAAGTCTTCTTCCGACTCCTAATTTTCTTCTTACTCTCCCGCTCAGGATTCCACCACGCGCCTCTACCGAGATCAAGAAGAAGATTAAGACCAAGAGTAAGAGCGATGCCCCCCTCCTCTCGTTAGCGCGATAACTGCTCGATTCTTGTTTGGCATCTGCCCTTAAAATCGCGACACTCCGCCCATGAAATTCGCCTCCCTCATTTCCACTGCCCTCTTTTTCACCTCCCTGAGCGCTCTCTCCGATGACTGGCCACAGTGGCGCGGACCGGATGGCAACAGCATCGCCGCTGATGGCGCTTACCCGACGACTTTTTCCAACACCGAAAACGTCATTTGGAAAGCAAAGCTTCCCGGAGTCGGGAGCAGCACCCCGGCGGTCTGGGGCGATCAAATTTTCGTGACCTGCGGTGATGAAGGACAGGATGCTATTTTGTCTTACGACGAAAACGGCGAACTGCTCTGGAAAGAACACCTCGGCGAAGAGCGTCCCGGAAAGCATAAGAACGGCAGCGGGGCCAACTCCTCCCCGATAACGGACGGGGAAAATCTTTACGTATATTTCAAGAGCGGCACCGTCGCCTCCCTCACCCTCGACGGGAAGCTGAATTGGAAAATCAATCTCCAGGAAATGTATGGCGAAGACACGCTCTGGTGGGATCTCGGAACGTCTCCGGTTTTCGCGGGCGGAAATATCGTCATCGCGGTGATGCAGGAAGGTGAATCCTACGTCGTCTCGCTTTCGCCGAAAGACGGCAGCGTCGTCTGGAAGGTCGATCGCACTTTTCCGGTTCAGAAAGAAACCGGGCAATCCTACACGACGCCTTACGTCGCTGAAATTGACGGGAAAGAGACCATGGTGATCTGGGGAGCGGATCGACTCACCGGTCACGATCCGGCGGACGGGAAAACATGGTGGACTTGTGAGGGTTTTAATCCGGAAGACCAGGCGATGTGGCGCGTCATCGCCTCCCCTGCCGTGACCGATGGGATTGCGGTGGTTCCTTTTGGCCGGACAAAGTTCACGGCCGGCGTCAAGCTCGGTGGCAGTGGCGACATCACCGAAAGCGCCCGTCTCTGGGAGCGCGACGATCTCGGTGCTGACTGCCCGACGCCGGTGGGCCGCGATGGGAAGGTTTTTATTCTCTCGGATCGCGGGGAGATTAATTACATCGACGCCGCCACCGGTGAGGATATCTGGGTCGATGCGATCCCTCGTGATGCCGCCAAGTATTACTCCTCACCGATTCTCGCCGGGGACCTCCTTTACTGCGCCCGCGAAGACGGCATCCTCTCGTCGGTTCGCGTCAGCGAAAAAGGAATGGAGGTAATCTCAATGAACGACATGGGAGAGCGCCTCGCCGCCGCGCCGGTTCCAGTGAACGGCAAACTCCTCGTGCGTGGGGTTGATCATCTCTTCTGCATTGGCAGCGAGTGATCCGCTTAGGTTGAAGTCTGCCCAACATTATTCGTGAGAATCGGCTCTCCCGAGCGGCTAACGGCGTGCCAGGCGCTTTCCCGCTCCTTCGCATAGAATTTCATTCCTCTGCCCATTCCGTGACAAAACGCACCCTCTCTCTAACCGCCCTGATCTTCGTTCTCGGGGTCGTGGCTTTCATCTTCCTAACATCAGCGCCTGAGCCACGACTCATGCCGTTGCTGGAAGAACGCACTTCTCTCTGGTGGAAAGAAGGCTTCCCCGGCGTGATCGAGGATGCCCCCTGGGAGCAATGCCTCGAAACCGGTCTCTACGGATTTATCCTCGACTCGGAAAAACTAACACTCCCACATTTCGGGCCGCTCCGGGAGACAGGCTCGCTGGAGTCACTCCCGCCGGCTGATCTGCAACTGAAGCTGGAAGTGGACGGCAAATCCTACCGCGCTACCGCCGGTGGAGAATGGTCAAAATACTCAGGGCCGAGGATTGTTGATTCCGGGAAATTTTTCCAGCGCTTCGATGTCACCGACCTTATCTTTGAAAGTGAGGATAAGACCCGCCTCAATGTTGAGGCACGCCTCGAGGTGGCGGCCTGGCACGACCGGGTTTCGTTCATTCTTTCGGCCCGGCCCGGCGTGTCCTCGCTAAAGTCCGGAATGCAGGCATTCGGTAAAGTCGGCGGAGGCTTCGGATTAGACGGAACGAATCAATTTGTGATTCCGACCGAGGCAACGGCAGGACTGAACGCCTTCACGCTCTCCTTTTACGCCTTCGTTCCGCCCGACTTCAAAGCAGGGGAGCATTCCCCCTCGTTAATTTGTAAGAGCGGAAACGAACTGACGGACGGTCATCTCGGAATCATTCTCGATCACCTCGGAGCTCCGATGGCGAGAATCAATCCGGGAGGTGGACCCGGGAATGCCGCCTCGCTCGTGCCAACGCAACGACGCCCTCTCAAACTTGACGAATGGAATCATCTCGTCCTGAGCTATGACGGCACGCACTACCACTTTTATGTGAACGGTCAGCTTTACGCGGAGGAAATTTTTGCCACGGCCCGTCCTCTGATTTCCTCCCCGATCACTTTTGGACGTCGCGGAGACGGATTTGGGGATGGCTACCCATTCCGTGGAACGATTGATGAAATTCGTCTCTACAATCAAGTCGTCGATCCCGCCGCGATTCAAAACGGATCCGCCGGAAAGCCGACGGGCGAGTGGAGTTTTGACCCCGCCGGTCAGGGCCTCGAAACCAAGCCGAGAGATCAATGGTCGAGCGGAAAAGGACAGGTCACGCTGAATCAGGGGGAGTCCACGCTTTCTCTAGAAACCGCTCTGAGTGAAGGGAGCGAATGGACGACGGTCGCGCTCCCCGTGAACCCGATGAAGTTTTCAGAAATCACAGAGGCGCCTCCGGTTTCAGTGGAAGCCACCGAGTTCGCGACGAGAGAGCCGAGGCCGGTAGCCTACGAAACGGAGATGGGCTGGCACCGAATCAATCTTGACGGGATCGCCCCGATCTCTCCTCCCGGTGACGATCAACCGAGTCATGATGCGGTCGAGCGAATTCACCTCAGGCTCGTGAATGAGGGAGCGGAGGAAACTACGGCACGCCTTCTCTTTGAAAAGACTGCTCGTGGCATTCGTCAGCGTATTGGCACACCGATCACGGGAATCTCCGCAATCCTCCGGGACCCTGACGGAAACCCAACCGGCCTCCCCGTTCAGCTCAGCAAAAACTGGCACAACCACCCCGCAGCAGGCGTTTATTCCGGCCAGTGGTTTCATGGCATTTCCCAAATCCGGCTCCCGGCGGAATCTGAAACCGAGTTGGAGCTGACCCTTTGCTACGGACATTGGGGAGGCGTTGCCGCCGCTTCCCACGCCCAACTCAGCCTCATCGGCTGGGGTTCCAATCAACGATGGGACCAAAGTGCGCTCGGTGCCTGGGGGGAAAGTGTCTGCTACGAGCCGGATCAAATTCAGGGCAAGGCAACGATCACCGACGTCCGCCCGCTCATGGTCACGGCCATGTCCGGCAAGGATGAGTGGAGCTGGACCTCGAATGTTGGCGGCGGGGATTTCTTCCGACTCTTCGACGCGGAGGGCAAACGCATGACACATGCCGCGTTGCAGGCAAACTACTTGCGGCACGGCCCGTGTCTCACCGAAGTGACTTACGCAGGACGAGTCGCCGAGGGGATCCCCCATTCTTCCACCGTGAGTCTTGCGAGAACGGATGACCTTATCAGGGCGACCTATCGAATCCGACTCGACGTGACCCAAGAATTTCCTTTCTCACGCTTTGCCATTTTTCAGGTGGGTGCGGATTCCTACAACATGACCCATGAGGCGAAGTTCGCCCTCGGAAACGAAGAGGGGCTCACCCGCGAATGGAAGACGACTCCCGGAGGAAATCAGTATCAGGCCGAACCGCATCGGGCGGCTGGGGAAATTCCGTGGATCTCGATGCATGAAGGCGCACCCGTCGGTAAGTCCAAAGACGAAGGGGCCTGGGCCAATCGCGGCATCGTAATCCGTTCGTGGAAAGCACGCCTCGGCGGCGAAGAGGCAGCGCCCTGGGTCGCGGAGTTCGGAAATGAATCCCCGGGGCGAAGCAGTTCCACCGCAGACATCGTTCCGCCGCCGTGGATTAACTCGCTTCAGCCCGGTGATTTTGTCGAGGCGACGATTGAGCACCTCATCATTCCGCAATCAGCGGATGACTATCTCGGGCCTAACACTGAACTCAAAGAAGCGCTCGTCGCCGATGCGAATACATGGAGAATGATCGAGCGTGAAGCGAAGGGAAATGAACGACGCGTTCAGGTTACGAAGGGGATGCTGGAACATCGACACCCTGACATTCGCATTAAAACCGTTCGCGGGAAAGCGACGCTGAAACTTCAGGGAGGGATCGGCTATGTCCCCGTCACCTTCACGGGACTCCCCCGCGCTGACAGCGGCACGTTATGGATGAATGGAATTGCCGTCGATCAGTCAGTTCACGGCAATGATTTCTGGCAGACCGACTACGATGCCGCTTCAACGACCTGGAGTCGGACCTATAATTTCCCTGCGAATGGAAACGCTCCGATCGAGTTGGAGTTTCGGTAGCGTTGATGAGCCGATGCTACGAGGCCCAGTCGGAAGGCTGACGCCATCCGCTACGAAAGGAATCAAAAATGTAGCTGAAGATGCAAAATCTTCAGAATTTTCCGAACCGACGTCCGCTCAAAGGATCGTCGCGAACACCGAATCTGACCTGAATTTTCAGCAAATTCAGCTACAGGACATAGATGAATAACTCCGAAGGTTTTCGATTACCAAGCTTCACCCATCCAGCGGACGAGCGATTGATTGGTTAAACCGGACCAGCTTCCCTGAGAAACCAAGGGAGCCTCCTTCGTTCATCAATGAGGGCAGTAGCCGTTGTAGCCATACCCGCCTCCATGGCTGCCTCCATACCCACCTCCATACCCACCTCCATGGCCGCCTCCATAGCCGTATTGGCCGCCACCGTAGCCATGACTGCCATGACTGCCATGTCCCCCGTGCCCGCCATGGCCGCGATTATATCCACGGTGATTGTCGCTCACAACCGCAGCGCCGAGAGCCGCGCCGGCAATACCACCGACGATGGCGGCCTCAGTTGAGGTGCAAGAGGTATTCGTAAAAAGAAGGACGGCAGCCGAAGCGACCACGACAAGGAGATTCAGGGGATTTTTCATCAAGGTTCGATCTGTTTGCGTTAACTCGGGAATGTGAATCATTCCCACTGACCGACAGACGAACGAGTTCACCCCGCTATGCCGCAAATTTTTTCAGAATCTGCGCTCTCTTCACTCCATCAAATCAGGGCGGTTCTTCCGGGTTCGCTCTTCGGCCATGGAATCTCTCCAATCATCAATCGCTTTGTGATTCCCTGACAAAAGCACATCGGGAACCGGGAGATCCCGAAATTTCGCCGGACGCGTGTAATGCGGGGACTCGATCCGTTTTCCATCACCGGAAAACGATTCCACCTCAGACGAAGTGTCATCGCCGAGGACTCCGGGAATGAGACGAACGACCGCGTCAGCGACGACAGCGGCAGCGATGGTTCCATTCGTGAGAACGTAATCTCCGATCGATATTTCTTCATCAACGAGTGCTTCGACGACGCGATGATCAATGCCCTCGTAGTGCCCGCAGAGGATGATGAGATGTTCCTCTGAAGAAAGTTCAACCGCCCTTGCCTGAACGAACGGTTTTCCCTGCGGCGTCATGAAAAGGACCTTCGTTCGCTCGGTTCTCAGCGCCTCCACCGCCGCGAAAAACGGCTCGGGTTTCATCACCATGCCAGGACCGCCACCGTAGGGAATGTCATCGACTTGCCGATGCTTGTCCGTGGTGTAGTCACGGAGATTATGAAAACCAAACTCCACCTTTCCCGACGAAGCCGCCCGCCCCATGATGCTTGACTGCAAAGGTGCCTCCGCGATCTCCGGAAAAATAGTGATGATATCGATCTTCATTGAGTGGTTGCCGTCCGAGACTACCCTCAATTTCTGAATCGCGCCAACACCGTAAACTCGTTTCCGGACTCACGAGCAAGGATCACCCGCGTCTCACGAAACTCACCGATCCGACCGGTGCTTTCGATGCGACGAATCCCCGGAACGAGACTGACAAGGCTGCTGACCTCACCCCACTCCGTGTCCGAAATCCCGAGAACGGCCTGCACCTCGCCGACATCTTCAAACACGTAATCATCGACCGTGCCTTCGATCCCGTCATCGCCGTTGCGAACCGAGACAAAATTCAACGAAGAATCGTAAGTCGCCCCGGTGATCGCGCTGATGATTTCCCAGGGAGCAGCGTTCAAATCGACGAGACCATCACTGAAGATCGTGAAGTAGTCCCGCCAAAGAGGCTGAGTTTTGGCGACGACATCCATCCCCGCGACAAACATCATTTGTTCCACGGAAGTAAAGGGGCCATTCAGTGGATACTCCGGATGCTCCATTCCGGCGTAGAAAGCCTTTTCGGCCCCGTTTGAGAGAACTTCGCTATCTTCGTCGATCCAGTCAGCGAGCGAATCGACGGCCCGACTTGCACTCGCGGCGTCCATGCCCCACGAAACAAACAACTCATTCGTCGCCGCACGCCACGCAGCTTCGGTAAGATTATTCACCGGAACGCGTCCTCCTTCACTCGTGATGCGAACCTCGTAATCACGATTTTCGTCAAATTGAAAACGAAGTGCAGGATCTCCCGGCTCGATCTCCGGGTGCATCGCGACGACGAGACCGCTCTCGGCTAACATCCCTGCCTGATATTCGGCCCGCCTCAGCGTGTTCTCCTCCCAACCCGGCTCGGAAGCCTCCCAAAGTCCTCCGACGATGAGGGCAAGAATAATGACCGAAGCGAGGACTAACAAAAGTGCCATCCCGCGCTCGCCTGAATATTTTAAGCCGCTTCTCTTCATTGGCCTCCTCCACCGCCGTTCCCACCGCCGTCTCCGCCGCCGTCTCCGCCGCCGTCTCCACCGCCGTCTCCGCCACCGTTCCCGCCACCGTTCCCGCCGCCGTCTCCGCCGCCATTACCGCCGCCACGCGGTCCGCCTGCGCCGGGAGGTCGTCCCTGACCATTTCCATCTCCTCCCCGTCCGGGAGGCCCTCCGGCAGAGCGATCTCCCCCACGCGGACCCCGGCCATCTCCGGGACGCCCTCCTTCACCCTGCCCTGCATTCTGTGGTGGTCCGCCTGTCGTCGTGGTCGTAGCAATCGAGGCGGAGGAACTCTGCGCCGCAACTGAAACCTCGGCCGCCTCGGCCGCCGAATCAGGATCGACAAGGCGATCCGGGACTTCGTAAACCAATCGGATCGGAATCGAACTCCCCCGATCAAGGATTGAAAATTCCATCAAAGGCGGCAGCTTTTCCTCATCTGTCCACTCCTCAAGCCACTCACTGGAATCATCGTCCCAAAAGCGCCACGAGGCAGAACTGACTCCTCTCAATAGTGGCAGCCAAAAGCGCCCGTTCTCATCTTCGTCGAGCAATTCGCCGCTCCCGACGCGAAAAGCCATTCCGGACCCGTCACTGTCTTCCGGAACAAAATCACTCCGGCTCAGAGCGAGATCAAACCCCTGAGTGCCGTCCGGCAGAATCTCCCCGGGACGCAGCGCGATGAACGATTCCTCAGCACTTCCTATCATTTCCCCGAAAACGAACGCGGTCGGAGTATTCTCCATCTGCAATTCGTGGTAACCACTATCTGAATCACTCGCCGGGGTGATCGCAAAAGAAGCGTCCGGGGGAAGCCCTTCGATGGTCTCACGAAGCAGAACCACAAATCGATCCACCTCCTCACCGCGACGATCCAGTGTTCGTATTTCGGCAGCGGTATCACCCGCCTGCCAAACGATGGAGAAGATCGAGGTCGTGATCAACCCGAGGATCACCATCGCGACCACAATCTCGAAGAGCGAAAATCCCCCGCAACGATGGTGATGCATTACCTTCATCTCGATGGCTTGTAAACGAGGACACTAACACGCTCCACCTGCGGTCCGCCGTCATCGACAAATTCGACCTCGGCGGTGAGTTGATACAGGTCGACCAATTCCGAACCTTCGCCGTTATCCACCGCGAAGGGCTGAGCATAGGTCCGGAAAGTCAGATCGAAAGCCTGATCATACACCTCCGTCGTCATCGCCGAAGGTTCGAGCCGCTTCGTTTCCGACAGCAACGATTCGAGGCGACTTTGCATGAGGCGGTCCTTCGCAAATGCGGAAGAGGTTTCATTCATTCGCTGAAGAATACCGATCAGCCCCGTCACCGAAATCGCAAAAATCGCGACCGCAAGGACCACGTCGAGAAGCGCAAAGCCCCGCTTTGAAGAGGAAGCACTCATTCCACCCAGGCCCTTTCTGACTGAATATCCGCCGTGAGCGGGTGAAAAGTCACCTCAAAGAATGAGCCTTCATTTTCCATGCGAACGCTCATCGGTTCACACATTCCTGAAGGCTGAAAAATCCAGCGACGAAACTCCCCGCCCGTGAGCGAAATCCAGTCCGGTTCGTTCCAGATCCTCAGGCTGCAGCGGATTGAGGGATCCACTTCGTAGGCAGCACTGTATCGAAGCCCCGCCTCAATTTCTTCGCGACGAAGATCCTCCTCCACATTCGCCGTGGAAATCCCCCTCGCCGCCGAAGCCTCAATGATCGCCTCCTGTTGCTCCAACTGTTCCAACTCCAGTTGCAGCTCGTCAAATTCCTCGGCTCCGCCGTAGGGCTGAAAAAAACGGGACGCCCGGAACCCTTCCCGGTCAAAGACGATCTGATAGGGACGGCTTTCCTTCATCGCACGAAGCCGAACCTCCCGCGCCATGAGCGCAAGCGCATTGACCGGCTCCCGGGCGATGCGCTCTTTCTGAACGCTGTCGATCGCCGGCACCGCAAGTCCCGCAAGAATCGCCACCACCGTCAGCGCGACCACCACCTCAACGAGCGTGAAGCCCGACGAGGCTGAGTTTTTACTTCCAGTTCCCGACATCATCGTCGCTTTCCACCCCATCGTCGCCGAGGGAAAAGAGGTCATACTTTTTGTCACTCTTCTGAGCGGGAATGCGATACTGATACTGATTACCCCACGGATCGAGCATGGGCTCTTCGAGGTAAGCCCGCCAACGCTCCGGCTGCGGATCACCGGTGGGGCGCTCGACGAGAGCCATTAGTCCCTGCTCCTGCGTCGGCGGCTTGAAATAATTGTTTCGCTCGTAAGCCTTCACCGCGAGATCGAGCGCTTTCAAATCCGAATCGACCCGGCCATATTTTGCATCGTCGACAAACCCGATCACCAGATGGATGCCGGAACCGGCGAGGACCGAAATAATCGTGATCACAATGACCAGTTCGACGAGCGTAAAGCCGGAACGACGGCGGTTTTGCAGGGATGAAATTTTCATGAGTTTCGAGGTTCAAAAAGTAAAGTTATCGGGCTCTGATGCCTGACATGGATCCAAAAATAGTGGTGATCACCGAATAGGCAACGACGCCGACGACAACCGCCACCAGACAAAGCATGACGTTTGGCACGATGCTCGTCAATCGCGAGATCCGGATGTCGAGGTCTTCGTCATACTTGGTTGCAGCCTTGGAAAACGATTTCCCAAGCTCGCCGGTTTGCTCGCCGATTGCGATGCGATCTATCAGTCCCTCGGGGAATGCTTCCGTCTTTGCCATGGCTCGTGCGAGGCTGGTGCCTTCGCCGACATCCAACACCACCGTCTCGAGATGGTTTCTCACGAAATGATTCTGCGTCCCGCGAGTGATGAGCTTGAGACTGTTCAGGAGCGGCACCCCATTGTTGATTAAATTCGACATCGTGTGGCAAAACTGGGCATAAAATCGCCCGAAAATAACCGGCCCGAAGGCAGGCAGCTTCATTTTATATTCATCCCACCAGGGTCGGCCCTTCGCTGATTTGATGAAAAGACGGAAGCCGACGACACCTCCAATCATGAGGCCGAGAAGAAGCCACCACCACGCCGACATGAAATCGGTGAACCGAATGAGAAGGTCCGTCACAAAGGGAAGATCCTGTCCCGTCTTCTGCATCATTTTCGTGAGCGAAGGCATCAGGACGGTGCTGACGACAAAAATGAGAACGACACAGGCGAGCAGCACCGTCAGCGGATAAATCATCGCGCTGACGGTCCGGCGTTGCAGATTCGAGAGCTGCTTCAGATTGATGACGAGACGGCGAAGAATTTCGGGGAGAGAGCCACTCGCTTCACCCGCAGCAACAAGACTGCAATAGAGCTCATCGAAGGTCAAAGAAGCACGACCCAATGCTTTTGAAAAACGCGTCCCTTCGCGAATTTCATCCCTCAGGACCCCGGCAACGGCCTTAATCGAGGGCGAGGTCGAGCGCTCATTCAGGATCTTCAGCGCTCTTTCCAGCTGCATTCCCGCATCGAGCAGGTCCGCCAGCTCCTCCGTGAAAAGAATCAGCTCAGCCCGCTTCAGTTTTCGCGGCCCCGATTTGGCTGCCACCGCTTTTCTTTTCCCTCTTCCGGAAACCTCCTCTTCGAGCCCCACACTGACCGGAATCAAAGTCCTCGCTTCCAGCTCGCGATAAGCCTCCGACTTATTCCGCACCATCACATTTCCGGAAACCTGTTTTCCGGAAGAATCGATCGCGGTGTAGAAAAATGCGGGCATGCAGGGAGATTATGAAACCAAACCCCGCTGAATGTCAGGTGTTTCCTGCAAAATTGACGAAATAATCGAACGAGGCCCCGGCCCCTGTTTTGAGACAATCAACGCGAAAACGCGAGTGTCCGGAATGAACACGGCTAATGCTCGCCATCTGGGTATTCGAAAACCCTATTGACCTTGCCCCTCACTCTTGAATCTGGGGCAGATAAGAAGAGCAGGCAGAAGAACTAACGATAGTCTCGTCGCAGCATCAAATTGGAATGCACAGTCCCATAGACTCTACGATTCACCACGACCCTTTCGAGATTGCCTCAGAGCCACGCATTCACTCCGCCGGAGGCAGTGAACTCATCGCTCACGCAATAAGCGTTCCCCGCTTCAAGAACGACCCGTCGACCGCTCGCGCAGCGGACTTCGAGATGGAGGGGACGATCGCCGGGGAACTGCTCTGCGGCTTCGCGGATCGTCGTAATGACCGTAACGGAGTCGCGGACGGAGTCGAGCTTGAGCAGGACCGGCGTCGCAAAAGGCGGGCTCTCATGGTGACCATTACTGTCGTTCCCGTTAGAAAACTCAATAGGGTTAGGTGCCTGACTCAACCCTGCGGCCGGCGCTCCGGTTGGGTTTGAATCCCTGCGCTGTGGTGTCACTGAAACCTGAATCGCGTCAGGATCCGGTTCAAGGGTGATGATTTCATCGGCGGTGAGTCGGTTTTCCTCGGAACGGTTATCCTGCTCGACCTTGGCTTTCAGCTCAACCACGCTGCCTTTCCCGATGATCTGATTGCACTTGTTGAAGGTCTCGTTCCAGACCATGACTTCGGTCAAACCGGTAAAATCTTCGATCAGGAGAATTGCGAAGGGTTTACTCTCGCGCTTTGTGTATTTGACGTTCGATTCATTGATGAGGCCGGCAAAGCGCTGCGTCTTTTTTCCGGGTTTCATCTGAGGGAGATCACCGATCATGGCGTAGTTTCCTTTCTCAATAACGCTCCGGTATTCGTCGAGCGGGTGACCGGTGACGTAGAAGCCGAGGAGTTCTTTCTCGTGGGTGAGATATTCGCGCTGATTCCAGACGACCCGGTCTTCCTCGATAATCTCCGGGGCCGGGGCGGCAGACATGAGCTCGTTCATGTCAAAAAGCGCAGTCTGGCCGCTCGCACGATCTTTCTGCGCCGCGTTCGACCCGGCGATGACTTGCCCCACTTTGGAGAACATGTCGTCGCGCCGCTCAAGAGTGAAGTCGAAAGCCCCCGCCTTGATGAGGTTTTCGAGAATTTTCCGGTTCACCGACTTGCTGTCGAGACGGCTCGCAAAGTCTTCGAGGGATTTGAATTCGCCGTTTTTCTCCCGTTCCTGAATCGCGATTTCCATGGCGGCGGCGCCGACGTTTTTAATCGCGGCAAGGCCGAAGCGAATCGCTTTTCCTCCATCCTCTCGAATCTCGGGGACGAATTTCTGAAAGCTGCGATTCACATCGGGCTCGAGAATTTTAATCCCCATGCGCTGACATTCGGCGACAAAAGTCGAGATCTTGTCGGTGTTGTTGATCTCATTACTGAGGACGCCGGCCATGAATTCGACGGGGTAGTTCGCTTTCAGATACGCGGTCTGGTAGCTGATCAGGCCATAAGCCGCTGAGTGCGATTTGTTGAAACCGTAGCCCGCGAATTTCTCGAGCAAATCGAAGATGTCGTTCGCCTGCTTCTCGGGGATGTTATTCACCTTGGCGCAACCCTCGACGAACATCTTCCGCTGTTTAATCATCTCGGAGAGCTTCTTCTTACCCATCGCGCGGCGAAGAAGGTCAGCCTCACCAAGTGAGTAGCCGGCGAGAAGGTTCGCGGCTCGCTGGACCTGCTCCTGATAGATGAGAATCCCGTAGGTTTCTTCACTCGCCTCTTCGAGAAGGGGGTGGAGATACTGAACCTTTTTTTTCCCTTTCTTCCGGTCAATAAAGTCGGGGATGAGGTCCATCGGACCTGGGCGGTAGAGGGCGATCAAGGCGATGATGTCCTCAATCCGGGTCACGTCGAACTGGCGACAGAGGTTCATCATGCCGCCGGACTCCAACTGGAAGACCGCAGTTGTTTCTCCCCGGTTCAGCAATTCAAAGGTGGATTTGTCGTCGAAGGCATCGTTGTCGACGACGAAGTCGGGCGTGTGGCGATGGATGAGATCGACCGCATCCTGGATCACGGTCAGGGTCTTGAGACCGAGGAAGTCCATCTTCAACATCCCGAGATCGGTGAGCGGACTCATCGCGAACTGGGTCACGACCTCGCCCTCTTTTCCCCGGATGAGCGGGACGTAGTTGGTGAGCTCGCGATCGCCGATGACAACTCCCGCCGCGTGGATCCCAGTGCCCCGCGTGAGGCCCTCGAGGAACATTGAGTATTTGTAGAGCTGATCGATCGTCGGATTGTTCTCAATCTCCGCCTTCAACTCAGGATTCTTCTTCTTCGCATCCGCGAGCGTGATGTTCAGCTCGGCGGGGATCATTTTCGCGACGCGATCGCCTTCCGTGTAGCTCAGGCCCATGACGCGACCGACGTCGCGGACAACACTTTTCGCCCCGAGGGTGCCGAAAGTGACGATGTGCGAAACGGCGCGTTCACCGTATTTCCGGCGCACGTAGTCGATTACTTCAGGACGGCGTGTCTGGCAAAAGTCGATGTCGATATCGGGAGGCGAGACACGTTCCGGATTGAGGAATCGCTCGAAAATGAGACCGAAGCGAATCGGGCACAAATCGGTGATCCCCAGCACATAGGCAACGATCGATCCCGCCGCCGAACCACGGCCCGGACCGACCGGAACGCCGTTGTCTTTCGCCCATTTCACAAAGTCCCAGGTGATGAGGAAGTAAGAGACAAAACCCATCTTTTCCATGACGCCGATCTCGTAATTGAGACGGGTCCGGAGCTCTTCGTCGGTGTCGGCGCGGTCGCCATAGCGCCAGACGAGGCCCTCGAAGCAGACCTGGCGGAAATAGGCTTCACGTGGGCTCCCATCGGGAGATTCGAACTGCGGATATTTCTCCGAGCTGGTCGAGTCGAGGTGAATCTCGACGTTGCAGCGCTCCGCGATCCGCATGGTGTTGTCGACCGCTTCGGGGATGTCTTTGAAGATTTTCCGCATCTCGTTGGTGGTCTTGAAATAGACCTCCGGCGAGTATTTCATGCGGTTCTCATCCATCTGCAGCGAGCCGGTCCCGATGCAGATCATGACGTCATGCGCTTCGTGGTCCGCCGCGTTGAGGAAGTGCGCGTCATTCGCGGCGACGAGACCGAGGTCGAACTCTTTGCCGAATTCGATCATCTGCTTAGCGCAGAGCGCCTGCTCCGCGAAGCCGTGGTCGTGGACTTCGAGGAAGAAGTTCTCTTTGCCAAAAATCTCGATGAATTCCCGGATGCTCTGGCGAGCCCCGTCGAGGTTCTCGTTTTGAATAAACTGATTCACCTCACCATTGATGCAGCCGCTCAGGCAGATAAGGCCCTCGGCGTGTTCTGCGAGCGCCGCTTTGTCGATCCGCGGCTTATAATACATGCCCTCAAGGTGACCAATGCTGGTCAGCTTCATGAGGTTCTCGTAGCCCTTATTCGTCGCCGCGAGGAGCGTGAGATGGGAGTTCCGCTTCTTCTTTTTCGCCCCGACCGGCTCGGCCTTTTTGTCGGTCAACGCGACGCCGGGAGGGGTGAGGTAAGCCTCCATTCCGATGATTGGCTTGATCCCCGCCGCCTTTGCCGCCTGGTAGAACTCGATCGCCCCGAAGATATTCCCGTGATCCGTCATCGCGACCGCCGGCATCTTGCAGCGCTCCGCTTTTTTCATCAGCTCCTTGATCCGGATCGCCCCGTCGAGAGTCGAGTATTCGGTGTGCAGGTGGAGGTGAATGAAGGGATCAGTGGGCATGTGACGGGCGGGGCAGAAGGCGGGCCTTCATCATAAAGAGGAGTTCCCCGGAGGCAAGAGTAAGCAATCGAAAAGAGGAATGAATCTCGATGACGGGATCTCATTCGCTTGCCGAACGATTCAAATTTCGATCTAATTCGATCATGAAATCGAAACTCTCCCTCATCGGATTCCTCGCTCTGAGCGCCTTCACTTTGAACGCCGACGACTGGCCGTCCTGGCGTGGGGACACGCTTGGGTCAGCTCGCACGACCTCGACCGAGTTGCCGACGGAGTGGGGAAAGGAAAAGAACGTCCGCTGGCGGATTGATCTCCCCGAAGGCGGGAACTCCACCCCGGTGATCTGGAACGACCTCGTTTTTGTGACTCAGCCGAACTCGGAGGAAAAGACCCGCAACCTCCTCTGCCTGAGCAGGAAAGACGGTTCGCTGCTCTGGGAAAAAGGCGTCTTCTACGACAAAGAGGAGCGCACCCACCGCACGAATCTCTACTGCTCAGCCTCGCCGGCGGTCGACGGCGAGCGGGTCGTCGTGTCCTTCGGCTCGGCGGGGATGGTCTGCTACGATCTCGAAGGCAGTGTCCTCTGGGAGCGGGACTTCGGGGCGATTGATCATGTCTGGGGAAACTCCAGCTCCCCGGTGATCCATGGTGATCTCGTGATTCATTATCATGGTCCGGCGGAGAATGCGGTGCTCTACGGCTTAAACAAAGTCACCGGGGAAACGGTTTGGAAATGGGACGAGCCGGTCTGGAAACCGGGAAAACGCACCGACGGTTTCGGAGATCGGGAGGGCGAGGGTGTGATTGGTTCTTTCAGCACCCCTATCATCGTGGACACGGGTGAGCGCACCGAGTTGATCATGAGTTTTCCGCTTGAGATGAAAGCCTTCGATCCCGCGACTGGAGAATTGTTGTGGACTTGTCAGGGCCTGAACCCTCTCGTCTACACATCGCCGGTTTACAACGATGACGTCGTCGTCGCGATGGGTGGCTACTACGGAAACTCCATCGGGGTGAAGGTCGGCGGCGAAGGCGATGTCACCGAATCGCATCGGCTCTGGCAGGAGGTCCGGCACAATGGCGGGATCGGCTCCGGTGTCGCCAAAGACGGGAAACTCTACTACCAGGACTCCGGCGGGATTGCCTACTGCGACGACATGAAGACCGGGAAGACGCTCTGGCGGGCCCGCCTTCCCGGGGCGGGGAAATCCTGGGGGTCGTTTGTTCTCGCGGGCGATCACATTTACACGCTGAGCCAGGCTGGTGATTCAGTCGTGTTTAAAGCCTCGACCGAAGGTCTCGAGGTCGTCGCGGAAAATGATCTCGGCGAGCACACGAATTCTTCAGTCGCCCCGGCGAATGATGAGATCTTCATTCGGACTCACGAAGGGCTTTGGTGCATCGGCGAATGAAAGCAGCAATCTGGCTCATCGGACTGCTTTCGCTCCCCGCGATCAGTCAGGCTGACACGGATCGGGACGAGGCTCTCCCCGGCCTGAAGCGGGCCGCGACCTACTACCGCGAGACAGTCGCTTTTCAGGGTGGCTATGTCTATTACTACTCCCCCGATCTATCGAAACGTCTCGGCGAAGGCGTTGCCACAGCCACGGAGGTTTGGGTGCAGCCGCCGGGGACTCCGGCGGTAGGTCGGGCCTTTCTCAAGGCCTTCGCGGCAACGGATGATCGGTACTACCTTGAGGCGGCGCTCGAAGCGGGGAACGCTCTCCGCTATGGGCAGCTCGAATCGGGAGGTTGGCGCAACTCGATCGACTTCGACCCGGCGGGGCCACGTATCGACCAGTATCGGAACGGGAAGGGCAAAGGGAAAAATTTCTCCAGTCTCGACGACGACATCACGCAGTCAGCGCTCCGTTTTTTAATCGAATTGGATGAGGCGACCGGCCGACAGGATGCCGCGATTCGTGAGGCAGTTCAATACGGGCTTGAGCGACTTCTCGCGGCGCAGTTTCCGAACGGGGCATTTCCGCAAGGGTGGAATGCCCCCGTTGAGAAGCGCCCGGCCCTTCCCGCGAGTTTTCCCGAATACGACTGGAAGACGGAGGGCCGCATTAAAAATTACTGGGATCACTACACCCTGAACGACGGGGCGGCGGGCGCGATCACCGACCTCCTCATCACGGCGCATGATACCTATGGGGAGCCTCAGTTTCTCGACGCGCTCACGAAGCTGGGCGACTTTTTGATTCAGGCCCAGCTCCCCGAGCCTCAGAGAGGATGGGCCCAGCAGTATGGCCCTGAGATGCACCCGATCTGGGCGCGCGCCTTTGAGCCCCCGGCCGTGAGCGGACGCGAATCGGAAGATGCCATGATCGCACTTCTTAAAATCGCGGCCCGCACCGGAGAGAAGCGGTTTCTCGAGCCAGTCGTGCCCGGGGTGAAATATCTGGAAAGTTCTCTCCTCCCCGATGGTCAACTCGCCCGTTATTATGAACTGGAGACAAATCGCCCTCTCTATATGCAACGCTCGGGGGGTGGCTACGAGCTGACCTATGACGATTCCAATTTGCCGGATCACTACGGATGGAAAAACTCTCCGCAGTTGGAGTTAATTAAAGAGGCCTATCGCAGTCTCGCCGTGAGCGGGAATCTCGACGGGGTTTTTCAATCTCCCGTTCCTGACGAGAGAATGATCCGCGAGATTCTCTTCCATCTCGATGACAAAGGCGGCTGGCTGACGAAGCACGAACCCGACGGTCCAAGACTCGTCGGCCAGCCCAAATTTCAGCCCGGCGAGGAATACCTCAGCAGCGCGGTCTTCGTCGAAAACGTGACGGCGCTGGCGAGGTTTTTGGGGCGCTGATCTTGAGCGCCCGCCTCAAGATCGGCATTGCTCCCAATGCCGCTACACTAAAGAACCGAGCGGCGTTGGGGACAACGCCGACTGGCTCGCGATCACGCTTCGAGTCGCCACACTTTTTGCCTCAACTGAGCCATCGGAGATTCTTCGAAGCGCTCATACCAGACCGTTAGAAAACTGCCATCATCCAACTCGACGGTCGAGGGATATCCCAAATCAACGTTGAATCCATCGTCCGAAAGCACGATCGGCTCGGACCAGGTTGCGCCTTCATCGTCACTAAAGCGGACCTGATTCCCGAAGGGCTTCCGGCGGTAGCCGTAGCTCATGAGGAGCCGTCCGTCCTTCAGCCTAAGGAGATGGGAAGGAAGACCCCAGACCCCGATGGATCGTGGCGTGCTCCAGGAGAGGCCACCGTCTTCGGATTCGCATTGCAAGGTCTCGCCCTTTCCGTTTTCGTTATGGTTGCGAATCTGAGCGACGATCTTCCCGCTCTCGCATGGCACGGCATGGAGCTCGTGATAGTTCGCAAAGTCATCCCCTTCTCTCGTCGGGATTTCTGAAAGCCACTGCCAGGTCTGGCCATCGTCACGGGACTCGACCGCTCCGACCCGTTTTTCCTCGGCCCAGAGCTTTTTGCCGAGGTAGAGGAGACGGCCATCGGCGAGTTGGCAGGGGCCGTGAGGGCTGTTCACAATCGTGTCGATGCGCGACGAAAAGGTGAGGCCGCCGTTGGTGGATCGGTAAGCCCAGACTCCCTGCTCTGCTTGGCGGGCGGCATCATCGGGGAGGCGATGGTGAGTTGCCATCCACGCAGGGTCGCCCAGTTTCTCGCCCTTATCGATGTAGCGCTCCGCGTAGGCGAGAGAGGTGAACGAAGTCACGATGAGACTCCCACTCGCGGTTTCGAGAAGCCCGGCATCGCGGTCATCGATCGTGCCATCGACAATAGTGCGGGGAAAAGTCCAGGTCGCGCCGCCATCCCTGGATCGCATCATTTCCACGGTTCCGAAGGGACAAACATGAGCTTCCCGCCGACCTGACCAAACAACAATGAGATCGCCATTCTGCAATCTCCCCACCGTGGACCAGCCGTGGTAGTAATGATCCTGAGGGGAAATTGTCCGGATCGCGCCGCTCGCGGCGGCAGGTCCTTCCTTCGCGTAGAGAGGGTGCCCGAGCAGGGCGATCGATAATCCAGTGAACTGTCGGCGCGTGATGCCATGGTGGGGTCTTTCCATGTTCGCTATTTGAGCAATTGCGCGTCGCCTCCAACAGTCCGCGATCAGGGCTTCGAGGTAGATTTTCCCGCTGGAATTCTGGACATCTGGTCAAATTCGGGGAATCCTCTTCGGATGAGCCTTCGTGTCCTTTGTGCCTTCACTGTTTTCAGCTTTTTCGCCGTCACTTCTTCGCTTGCCGAAGATCGGGTCAATGACCCTGCCTCGTTCACCTGGAATCCGAAGCTTTCCCCGACGGGTCCTGTTCTCGTCACGGTGAATTTGCAGAACCAAACCTCCGCCGTTTATCGCAACGGAGTGCTTATTGGCTCATGCCTCGTCAGCACGGGGCGGCCCGGCTACGAAACGCCGACCGGTGTTTTTCATATTCTCGAAAAAGACGTCGACCATCGTTCCGCGACCTACAACAACGCGTCGATGCCTTATCAGGAAAGACTGACCTGGGGCGGAGTCGCGCTCCATGCAGGCGGACTGCCGGGCTATCCTTCATCTCACGGTTGCATTCATCTGCCCTACGAGTTTTCGAAGAAGCTTTTCGAAATTACGGAGATGGGCGGAACCGTGATTGTCTCAGACGGCCCTCCCGGTTCTGCGGTGACCGATGGCCATCAGGTATCGTTCAAGGATGGCGAATCCAGTGAGATTGACTGGCGACCGCATGACTCCCCTTCCGGTCCCGTTTCGATTCTTTTCAGCAATGCGGACAATGCGGTGATCATCGTGAGGAATGGAGTTCTCATCGGAAAAGGCGAAGCCCACCTCAAGACATTTGCGGAGAAGCCGAAGGGCACCTACACCTTCGTCCTCGATGCTTGGAGCCGCGATGCGAAGTCCGGTGAGATGGTTCCACATTGGCATCAGGTGGATGGGCCTCCACAGAGCCATCTTCTCAAGTCAGCGAGCCATGTCGAGATGGACCCGCGTCTTCGCCACATCATCGAAGCCGCGCTCAAGCCGGGAACGACTTTGATCATGACTGAGGATCCGATGACCGAAGCGACCCGCAGCGCGCCGGGCTTTCAGATTCTCAGCGGGGGTAATCCTTTGGCTGCTAAGTAGTGAGCGAGTTGCCACCAAACGCCGCTCCCTCCGAGGGGCCGCCGGAGATTTGGTTGATCATCCTGCTCCCTTTCATCTTCGCCGTCGTCTTTCCGCTCTTCTGGTGCTTCGTCATGAAAATGCTGAGTTTCGCGGGAGGCTGGAAGCGGCTCGCGGCCCGATATCAAACCGAAGAAAAACCGACGGGGAAACTGTTCTCCGGCGTTCAAGGGCAGATCGGACTGGTTTCCTATCGAGGCGTTTTAGAATGCACAACGAATGCTGAAGGATTCTTTCTAAGACCCGGATTTCTTTTCCGCTTTGCTCATCCTCTCATTTTCATTCCATGGTCGGAATGCCATGAGGTGACTCGTTCCCATGTCATCTGGATGAAATGGATCCGCGCCGATATTGGCGAGACGAGTGTGGCAACGATTCGTCTCGCCGCCCGTGTCTTTGAAGAGTCGGAAGGTCAGGTGCTTCTCAAATAGATGGGCCCCCTTTGGTCACTCGTTCGATTCGCCCAATACGGGGTCCCGTCGCTTCGAAAATTGACATCAAGTCCCTTCCTCGCGAGCCTCGATGAATCAAGACACGACGACCATTTAAGATTCTGACTCTGGTTTGTACACTCGCTTTCTGCGGAGCAAACACTCGAGGCGCTGATAAACCTAATATTGTGCTTATCGTCGCGGACGATCTTGGATTCGGCGACCTCGCCTGCTACGGGAGCAGCCTTCATGAGACACCCCACCTTGATGCACTCGCCGCGAAAGGGCTGAGGTTCACCGATTTTCATTCGGGAGGTTCCATGTGCAGCCCGACCCGGGCTTCTCTCATGACGGGCTTCTATCCCCAGCGATACGGCAGTCAGTTCGACGGAGCGCTCTCCGCGAAAAACACTCAGGGTGGCTTACCTCTCGAAGCGGAAACGATCGCCGAAGTATTGCAGAAAAACGGCTACACGACCGGCTGCTTCGGAAAGTGGCACCTCGGCTACGAAGCTCCTTTTTTGCCAAACAACCAGGGCTTTGATGAATTCCGCGGGCTCCTTTCCGGTGATGGAGATTTCCACTCGCGGGTTGATCGCTCAGGCAATGAAGACTGGTGGGAGAATGATCAACCGGTCAAGGAGTCGGGATACACCACGGACCTGCTCACAAAACACAGCATCGAGTTCATGAAGGAAAATCGTGAGAACCCTTTTTTCCTCTACCTTCCGCATCTCGCGATTCACTTTCCCTGGCAGGGACCGACTGATCATCCTCACCGCGTAGCCGGCACCAGCTATCATCAAGATAAGTTCGGGATTATCCCGGATCCGGCAAATGTTGCCCCGCATGTCAAAGCGATGGTCGAAGCGCTTGATGCAGGCGTCGGTCGAATCATCGGTGCTCTCGACGAGCTTGGTCTCACGGAGAACACCCTCGTCGTCTTCACCTCCGACAACGGCGGCTATCTCAACTACGGCAAACAATTTCAGAAGATCTCCAGTAATGCCCCTTACCGCGGACAAAAGACAGAGGTCTACGAAGGCGGACATCGTGTCCCGACGATCTTCTCCTTGCCCGGAAAAATCACGCCGGGGATTTCGGATGCGCTCACCCACAGCAACGACCTCTTTCCTACCTTTCAGCAAATTGCAGGACTGAAACCGGCGACGAAAGACGGGCTCGATCTCACTTCGCATCTTCTCAATGCTGAAGAGGTTCCGGATCGGAATCTCTACTGGCGCACGCGAACCCACGGCGCGGTTCGCACCGGACCGTGGAAACTTTGCTCCACGGAAAACACCGCCCAACTCTTTCACCTCAACGACGACCCCTCCGAAAGCACTGACCTCGCCGATCGCTACCCTGAACGCGTTCAGGCATTGATGGATGCCTGGAAGGGCTGGAATAACGCGATGAACGTCACCGCTCAACGTTACGGACTCTCCACTCCATGAAAATCATCACCCTCTTTGCCCTCATCGGCATCGCTACGATTAGCTGCGCCGAAGCACGGGAACAGCCTAACATTATCTTCATCATGGCCGATGACCTCGGCTACGGCGACCTCGGGTGCTACGGGCAGAAGCTAATCGAAACGCCGCACATTGACCGCCTCGCAAAGGAAGGCATTCGTTTCACCCAGGCCTATTCAGGAGGCCCTGTCTGCACTCCTTCCCGCAGCGTCCTCATGACCGGTCTCCATGCCGGACGCACCCCGGCGCGTGACAATGTCCCCCATTACCCGACCTACTTCGACGACGAAGATCTCACTGTCGCCGAAGTGCTCAAAGCTTCCGGCTACCGAACCGGCGGGATCGGTAAATGGTCGCTTGGCGATGCAGGCACTGCGGGCGCCGCCCTCGCGCAGGGCTTTGACCACTGGTTTGGCTATCTGAATCAGGATCACGCCCACTACTATTTCACCGAATATCTCGATGACGACAAAGGCCGGCGGGAACTCCCTGAGAATGCCGTCACGAGAGAGCACTACAGTCATGACCTTCTCACCGAAGAAGCGGTCAAGTTCATCCGCGATTCGGGCGACACCCCATTCTTCTACTACGCGGCCTACACCCTCCCGCACTTTTCCTCGTTCGACGAAGATCCTGACGGACTCGCGGTTCCCTCGACAGATCCCTACGCCGACCGGGACTGGTCGGAAAAGGCGAAGAAATACGCGGCGATGATTCATCTCCTCGATCGTGACGTCGGTCGAATCTGTGATCTCGTCGATGAACTCGGGCTCGCCGAAGAGACTCTCATCATTTTCACGAGCGACAATGGCGGACACAAAAATGTCGATGAAGCGTTTCAGACAAGCGGGCCGCTCCGGGGCTTCAAACGCGATCTCTACGAAGGCGGTGTCCGCGTTCCCTTCATCGCCCGCTGGCCTCGAACGATTCAGCCCGGTCTCGTCACTGATGAAGTGATCGCCTTTCAGGACATGATGCCTACCTTCGCCGAACTCGGCGGAGCAGAAATCCCTGAAGGCCTCGACGGACTTTCCATCACCGCGGCACTGACCGGAGAAAAACTGGAAGAAGAGCGCCCATTTCTCTATTGGGATCATGGCCATTGTCGCCGCTACTATGATCAAGCAGTCCGCCTTGGCGATTGGAAGGGCGTCCGCCTTGGAAAAGACGAAGGCCACCTCCAGCTCTTCAATCTCGCCAAAGACATCGGAGAAACGACTGACCTATCCGCCGATCATCCAGAAGTCGTCAGCAAGATAGAAAAAATCATGGCCGAAGCCGTGACGCCCAACGATCGCTACCCCATCGGCGAGATCTATCGTGGCGGGCCGATTTGGCTCCCGGACAATTACCATCCTTCAAAATCGAAGCTTCCCGCTCTCGCCACTCCCGGAGACCCCGGCTACCTCAGTGCCGGGATGATCTTTCCGCCTGACAAAGCACCCACACCGAGCTGTCATTCCTCGACGATTGTTGAGACCTCCGCCGGACTCGTCGCCTCCTGGTTTGGCGGCACGAGCGAACCTGACATCGACAACGTGATTTGGGTTTCGCGTCATCACAATGGCACCTGGGATGAGCCAACCATGGTCGTCGACGGGACCGAAGGGGAAACTCGCGATCACCGCGTCGGAAACCCCGTTCTTTTTCAACCCTCGGAAGGTCCACTCATGCTTTTCTACAAAGTCGTCGATCCAGAGGTGGGAAGGGCGAGCCACTGGTGGGGCATGTTGATGACCTCCTCTGACCATGGAAAAACCTGGAGTGAACCGAAGCGTCTCGGCCAGTCGGCAATGCTCGGCGAAGGAAATCCGCATCTCATCGGACCAGTGAAAAACAAGCCGCTCGAACTCGCCGACGGAACGATCATTTGCCCCAGCAGCAGCGAACACGACGGGTGGCGCGTCCATTTCGAAGTGACCCGTGACCTGGGGGAAACCTGGGAAGTGATCGGCCCGATCAATGACGCGAAGAATTACAACATGATCCAGCCAAGCCTCCTGACCTATCCCGACGGACGGCTGCAGATTCTATGTCGGTCGCTCGAAGGTTTCGTCGGCCAAAGCTGGTCCGAAGATGGCGGCAAAACCTGGAGCAACTTTTCGGCGACGTCCTTGCCAAACCCCAACTCGGGAACCGATGCCGTCACTCTCAGCGACGGACGTCAACTCATCGTCTACAATCACACCGTCAGGAAAGGGCCATTCCCATCGAAGCGATCCATGCTGAATGTCGCAATCTCAGACGATGGAAAGCAGTGGACTCCGGTTCTGACCCTTGAGCGGGAAGAAGGGGAGTTTTCCTACCCCGCCATGATCCAGACTTCAGACGGCGAGGTCCACATCACCTACACGTGGAAACGCCAGTCGATCAAACATGTCGTTCTTGATCCCGCCGCCTTAAACTCTACGATCAGACCATGAAGCACTTCTTTCTTCTCATCACTCTTTTCGGTCTCACGACCTCCCTCTTCGCCGAAGAGTTCACTCCCTTGTTCAACGGCAAAGATCTCAGCGGCTGGGACGGTGATCCAAGTCTCTGGAAAGTCGAGGACGGCGTCATCGTCGGAACCTGCACCGGCCCTGAGAGCCCCGAGCACAATTCCTTTCTCATCTGGCAGGGCGGAACCGTTAAGGATTTCGAGTTGCGAGCCACAATCCGCGTCATCGGCGATAACAACTCAGGGATTCAATATCGCAGCCGGAAACTGCCGGAGTTCGGCGAGTGGGCCATCACCGGTTACCAGTGCGACATTCACCCCGCGATCCAGCACACCGGGATGACTTACGAGGAAAAGGGACGCGGCATTTTTGGCCTCAACGGAACCAACGTGGCCCTCGATCAGGAAGGCGAGCGCTGGCAGATCTCTGAGCACGAGCCGGTCGAGGCCGACACCTCTGAGTGGACCGAATACACGATCATCGCGAAGGGAAATCATCTCATTCATCAGGTCAATGGGGAGACGACCTCGGAGCTTTTCGACTTTCATGAGGAAGGGCGCGCGATGGAAGGTCTGGTGGCCATCCAGCTGCATCGTGGCAATCCGAATCGGGTTGAGATCAAGGATCTTCGGATAAAGGAACTAACGGATGGAAAAGTGATCCCCTTTGATTCAGCGACGACTTTGGAGGGAGCGAAGAAAATCGAGCGGCCGAGGACGAGCAATCCGCAGGGAACCGGTCCAATTCAGAAGCCGAAGGGGTGAAGGGTCGGAAACTCGCGTTTGAGTTTGCACATCCGATTTGGTTCTCCAAACAATCCGTGGAATCCCTCAAATCCCTTCCCAATCCATGCAAGCGAAGCGCTATCCCTGCCTGCGATCCATCTGCAATGAAGAAGCATGAATAGAACGGATTCACACGGATTGTTTCAGAACCGAAGCGCTTCTCGTTATTCTGCCGACACCGCCCATTCCCCCGCTCCATTGCGCATTGATTGCCTCAAAAGTCCGAACCTTCTAATTTGAACCTTGCCTTCACCGCCGAAAAACAATTAGTTTCCTCCCATCAGATCTTTCCTGACAAGCACCAAACTGAAATGGCGACATTGACCCCTCCTCCCCGGGGCAGCGGTCGTTGTCTCTCTCTAGCTTTCCTCCTCGCGCTTCCGTCCCTTCCGACGGCACACGATCTCCCGCGCTCACCTCGAGCCCGCACCCTTTCACCTAACTCGTATCATCATGCCTGAAACTCTCCCCTGGGACCGCGTTGGTCCTCAGTTCAAACGCGACATCAAACGGGCCGGGATCCTCATCGATCTCCGCCGTTGTGTCGGTTGCCACGCTTGCAGTGTGAGCTGCAAGACGGAAAACGAAGTCCCGCTCGGTGGTTTCCGGATGCGGGTCCGTTACCTCGAGCGTCCCGAGGTCGACAACGGCAAGATCGCCTTTGCCCCGCTCATTTGCATGCAATGTCAGGATGCTCCCTGCCTCAAGGCCTGCCCTAGCAAAGCGATAACGCGCGGCGAAGACGGCCGTGTCCTCATTGACGAAGGCAAGTGCGACCTCGAGCAGGAGTGCGTCACCGCTTGCCCCTACGGCGCGATTTTCATCAACGAAGAAAAGCAAGTCGCCGAGAAGTGCGATCTCTGCGAGCACCGCACCGAGGTCGGCCTCGATCCGGCCTGCGTTTCCTCCTGCCCCTCCGAAGCGCTTCAGTTCGGCGACTTCGATGATCCGGAAGATCCCGTCACCAAGATCGTCGCCGCCTCCGGCGCGAAAGGCTGGAAAGAGGGGGAAGGCACAAAACCCTCCGTCCTCTACATCGGCCACGAATCCTGGATGGAGGAAAAGGCCAACACCGGCGTGCAGTTGTCCGAAGACGATGAAGACATCATTTATGAGCAAAACAATTTGAAGAGAGGCCCCAAAGCATGAAAAACCTCACTGAATCCACTTTTTCCCGCCGCGATCTTCTCAAACTCGGGAGCAGCCTCGCCGCGACCGGTCTCGTCTCGATCCCATCCTTCGCCCAGGACATCGCCGCAAAACCACGCGCCGCGGGGAGACTCGGTCGCATCGACTACAGCAAGGCGAAAGCAACGCCGACGATCTGCTTCGGCTGTACCACCCACTGCGGCGTCGTCGGCTGGGTCCAGGACGGACGCGTCCGCCGCATCGACGGCAACCCGCTCGACCCGAACTCACAGGGCAACATCTGCTCGAAGGCGCAGGGCATGATTTCCTACACCTACTACCCGGAGCGACTTCTCTATCCGCTGCGCCGCGTCGGAAAACGGGGCGAGGGAAAATGGAAGCGCGTCACCTGGGATGAAGCGCTCGGCGAACTCGCCGACAAGATGCGCCCGCTCCGCGAAAACGGAGTCCCCGAGGAATTTGTCTTCCACTACGGCCGCGATAAAACGAAAGGCTACACGAAGCGATTCACCGAAGCCTTCGGGACTCCGCATCGTCTCAACCGCCGTTCGATCTGTAGTTCGAACCGACGCGCTCCCCTCATGAGTTTCTATGGACGCGAGTTCGAGTGGGAAACGCAGGATTTCGAAAATACACAGTACATCGTGAACTTCGGCGGCAACCCGATGGAAGCCTACCAGGGCGGCCTCTACATGATGCACCGGATCCAGAAAGCCCGCGTCGATAAAGGCGCTCGCATGGTCACCTTTGAGGTGCGCCCTTCCGGAACCGCGTCCGTCAGTGACGAGTATTTTCCCGTCATGCCCGGGACCGATGGAGCGGTCGCCTTTGCGATGATCCACACGATTCTCAAAGAGGGACTCGAGAATCGTGAGTTCTGGGATCGATGGGCGAACGTCTCGCTCGAAGATCTCAAAGCCAGCGTCGCTGACTACACCCCCGAGTGGGCCGAAACGCACAGCGGAGTCCCCGCCGCCGACATTCGTCGCATCGCGATTGAGTTCGCTCAGGCCGCCCCGGCCTGTTGCACGATGTCCAACCGCGGCAGCGCGAAGCACTACAACGGCGTCCAGGCCGACCGCGCGATCCGCACCCTCGACGTTCTCGTCGGCAACGTCGGAAAACCAGGCGGCTTCTGCCTTTCGACCCTCCGGGGTTGGGCCGGTCGCTACGGACAGGAAGGGCTTCCCAAGCTCTCCATGCCCGGACCGAAAACGACGGAACCACTCCCCTGGGGACTTGGTGAAGGTTACAACGAAGTTGCCTTCAAAAAATTACCGCAAGAGATTCAGGATCGCGTCAGCGGCTTCCCCGACTATTGGAAAAAGAAATACTTCGGCGAGCTCGCGACTCCGAGCGAATACCCACTCGCCTGGCATTGGTATCAAATGCGGGTCGGACAACTCGTCTATCCCTACATCCGCGAAGGCCGCCAGAAAGTCAGCGTCTACATGTCCTACACCCTCGGCGCCGCCTACGGCTATCCCGAGGCGAACGTCGTCCGCGATGTTCTCATGGACGAGGAACTGATCCCTTTCCACGTCGCCGTCGATATCAGCTACGGCGAGCAGGCCGAACTCGCCGATCTCATTCTCCCCGAAGCAACCAGCCTCGAGCGCTGGGACATGCACGGGACGAATAACTACGGACTCATTCCCTACACCGGCGTGCGCCAGCCCATCGTGAAGCCGATGGGACAGAGCCGCTCGATCCAGCACATCCTCCAGGACCTTGCCAAAGAAATCGGCGGAGGCGTCGAGGAATACTTCGCCTTCGACGACATGGAATCTTTCTACAAAGAGTGGTTTCAGAACCTCCCCATCGAGTGGGAAGAGTTCAAACGTCGCGGCATCTGGATGGATGAATCTCGCGAGAAAGACTACGAGCTTTACGAGCGACCCCTCACCGAGGACGAACTCGTAGGCACCACCGTCGAGGACGGCAGCGGAATTATCCGCAACACCGAATCCGGCAAAGCCGTCGGGATCGTCAGAGACGGAAAATCGATCCGTGGCTTCGACACCCCGAGTCGCACCATCGGCGTCTATGACGAAATTTGGCCCATCGCTGCAAAAGCCGTCGGCCTTCCCATGGACGATGTCAACGCGAGCCCCATCGCGATTTACGACACTGTCCCCGAACACAAAGAACTTGCCGACGACCGCTACATCTTCACGACCTTCAAATGGAACGTCCACACTCAGGGCCGCTCCGCGCATTGGAAATACCATGCTGAGATCGTCCACACGAACCCTGTCTTCATGCATCCTGACACCGGTGCCGAACTCGGCGTGAGCGAAGGAGACGAGGTCAAGCTCACCGTCTTCCGTCCCACCGGTCACACCTACAAAGGCGGCGAACCCGGTGCCATGGGCGACTTCGTGAACCACGTCCGCTTTTTGAAAGGGATGCATCCCCGCGTCATGGCCTGCGCTCACAACGGCGGGCATACAGCACATGGTCGCGTCGCGAAAGCAGAGGCGACTATCTCAGCCCCCAAGGAGGGAATCGACGAAGTCTCCGGCAACAAGGAAGACACCGATATCGCCACCGGGATCTGGTGGTCGAAAAACAAAGGAGGCATCGGAAACGGTGTCGCCATCAACGACGCCCTTCCCATCAACCCCTGTCCCCTTGTTGGAGGACAAAACTGGTATGACAATGTCTGCACCGTTGAGAAAGCGGGCGCCTAACCACTGATCAGCGAACAACCTCTGACGATCGTTACAGCGACTCGGAAAATCCATGTCATCCTTCAAATCCATGTTTAATCCATGCTGAAGTCTGAAGACTGCTGGAGCAGAGAAGGCATGGATTTTCACGGATTAATTGGATTCCACAGATTCTCGGAAAAGTTGACGAGTGGAGATGGGGACGAACCTCGACAACCATTCGCGAACATTTCCGTTTTATCCCATTCAGCCTCGCAAGCCTGTTCCACAACCCCGGTAAATCCATGGAATCCATGTTCCATCCGTCAAAATCCATGCCGAACTCATCCAACCCCACCCTCGATCCACTCGCCCCGGTCGCGCAACTCCTAGCCGAGCTGCTCAGCCGTGAGGTCGATGAAAGCCTCCTCAGCATCCTTCGCTCCGAAGGCGTCAAAGAAGTCCTCAGCGCCGGTGATCCCGAACTGGCCGCCGAGCTCGACAAGACGTGGGAGAAGTCCGACTTCGAAACCCACGCCGTCGAGTTCTGCCGTCTCTTCATCTACCCCGCCGTCGCCCCCGCGAGGCCGGAGCACTGGATGAAGCAACGTGACGGAGAACAGTTCTCGATCCGGCGATGGTTTGAAGAGGAGAATCTGCCCGAGCTGGCCCCGCATCTGGCGGAGTTGCCGGATACCCATATCGCGAAGATCCTCGCAGTCCGGGCTGGAGTGAGTGGAGCTAGCGAGGAGTGGGTAGCTCAGTACGAGGCCGAGATGATTGCGCCCTGGGTGGAGAAGTTCGCGGCGGCGTTGCGGGAGAAGAGTGAGGTGGCGTTGTATCGGGGAGTTGCCGTAGTAATAGGAGCGTTTGTGCGGCATTAGTTGAATATTTTGCAGGGTCCCAGAGAGGTCTTCAATTGTCAATATTTGTCAATCGACCCCTTTTACGCGACCCCTTTTACGACCATATTTGTCAAACGACCCCTTTTACGACCCCAAGATGTAGGTTCGGTGGTTGATGTCCTGGTGCTCCTCAAGTAAATGGCGAAGCTATCTCTGGGGCTAATTTTCTTCGAGAGGCCAAAATTGCGCGGATTCTCAAGTAAGGTCAGATGGTCTGCCTGATCGATTGACCTGGTACCGTAAAAAGATCGTTCGGAGGAGTCGCGCGAGCCCGAAGGGCGTAGCTCGCGCGACTCCTCCGACGGGTAGCCTTGCGAATGAATCGCGGGCAACTTTTCGGTCTTATGAGAA
>Ga0222632_1000038_pt1 | contig 125312 bp, 101 predicted proteins | sample AntAcemetageno46_FD_179828 | JGI IMG/M metagenome (GOLD analysis project Ga0222632, IMG submission 179828) | Saline water microbial communities from Ace Lake, Antarctica - #46 | ecosystem: Environmental > Aquatic > Non-marine Saline and Alkaline > Saline | place: Antarctica: Ace Lake...
CGCCGGGCGTCGTCTTCGGGGTCAAGGGTTTTGGCCTCATCTTCGTTCCTACGTCACTACGATGAGACCAAAACCCTCCACTATCCAAAAGACGGAAACTGTCTCAAAGGCGCTGACGGGGAACACGCTGGCGCTGTTGGCAGCGGTCGGTGCGGTTCTGTGGAGGGAGCCTGCGATGGCGCAGGGCGCGGCTTCCCAGGTGATTCCCTGCATTGGAGAGTTGCCGCAGCAGGGCCTGTCGATTTCCGTCGATTCATCCGGGACGCGCGACCAGCCGGACGTGCTGGTGGTCAAAGGCGGCACATGCACGGTGTCCAAGATCGGCGCCTACTACTACGGCACGGTCAATGTCGAGAGCGGTGGCAAGCTGGTCTTCGTCGAGCCCCAGCAGCAGGATCCCGGCAAGCCCAACGAAACCGAATTCTGGGCGGAATCGATCATTATCGAGAATGGCGGCGGGGTCTTTGCCGGCGTGCCGGTGAACGACGATGGCGGGACGTCCCTCGACGAGAAACCCTATGGGACCAACGGCAACACGCTGAACATCGTTCTCTACGGCGCCGACCAGAGCGAAGGTGACCCGGTGGGCAATCCCGGCACCGGCGTCGCCTGCATTCAGCCGCGCTGCGGTGTCCCCGACGAAGCATGGAACGAAGGCGCCAGCAAGCTCGTCAAGCTCCTGGGAGAGGGAGAGGTCGAGGACTACTTCTACGCTTACAAGCCGTTGATGTTCGACAGCAAGAAAGACGATCGCTACTTCGGCTACAAGGTGCTGGCACTGTCCTATGGCGGCACCCTGCAACTGCGAGGTCTGAAGGGGACGGCCGGGGCCGCGGCCGCCGACGGCGATCCAACGGACTCAGGCAGCGCGTGGATGCGGTTGGGCGCGGACCTGAAGAAGGACGCCTCGGAGATCGTCCTCGATAAGAATGTCCCGGCCGGCTGGAAGCAAGGGGACAAGGTGGTCGTCACGCCGACCGACTATCTGCCCAGCCACGCCGAGGAATTCACGATCAAGGAGATCAAGTCCGCCAACTCTTTCACCATCGAAGAGAAATCCAAGTGGTTCCACAACGGCAACGTCTTCCCGTTGAAGGACCGTCTCGGAAAGGCGGGCGCGGCGTACAAAGAATCCAACAAGGGCAATCCGCTCCTGGACTCGGCCGAGACCCGGGCGGCCGTCGGGCTGCTGACCCGCAGTATCAGGATCAGGTCGGGCGGCGATGCCCCCGGACAGCCCTTCCCGAAGGAGACCGAGAAATTCCCGGGAGATCACGGCTACTACTTCGGCGGGCACGTCGTCGCCCGACAGGGCTTCGAGAAACTGCAGATCCAGGGCGTGGAATTCGCGCAGTTGGGCCAGGGCGGTCGGATGGGCCACTATCCGGTCCATTTTCACATGGCCCGGCGGGTGCCCGACAACACCTACATCAAGGATTCCGTCGTCAACGAGTCGATGACCCACTGGTACGTGCTGCACTCGACCCAGGGCGTCACCTTGCAGCGTAACATCGGCTACAAGTCCATCGGCCACGGATTCTACATGGAGGACGCGACCGAAACGGACAACAAGCTCTATTCCAATCTTGGTGTCTTCGCCCGGGGGGCCGTCATCGGCGAGAGCAATCCGAGAAGCGTGCCAGGCATCCTTTCGGCCAGGAACGGGTGGAACGTTCCCGATAGCGGCGATCCGGAAATGCGGAGCCGCTGGGCCAACACCGACGCGACGAAATTCCTCAAGGGCGGGGACGACGCAACCCGGGTACGATCCGACGTGATCTATCCGACGACCTTCTGGATCACCAACGGCTGGAATGACTTCGTCGGCAACATGGCGGCTGGGGCGAATATGTGCGGCGCCTGCTACTGGCTGGTTCCAGCCGGTAACAACGGTCACGCGAAGCAGATGAAATGGTCAGGCTATGCGAACCTCCAGCAACGGCATCCAGGGACCTCGGCGCTCAAGCAGTTCTATAAGAACTATTGCTCGTCGGCGATGCATGCCCTGAACTCCGTCGCGTCCGGCTCGAACTGTCCCGCGATAGACACCCTTGCGACCGACCAGTTGCCCCGCATCGATCAGGTGAAGGTTAGCTTCGCGCCAGAGCCCAAGGCGAACGGCCTGGAAGACAAGTACTATCCCAACCTGACAGGGGATCGCACGCCGACGGCGTGCACGCCGTCGACCAAGATGAACGACGGCAAGGATACCTGTCTCAAGGCCACTCCCTGCGACAGCCAGAAGCCGGACAGTTGCGCGCCGACGGTCGTCGACAGCTTCACCACGTCGTTCAACTACGCGGAGACCAACTTCGCCGGGATCTGGCTGCGCAGGGGCTGGAACCTCGTCGACCGGTTGTTCATGAGCGACATCCTGAACGGCGGCATCGGCATCATCTCCGGCGGTGACTATACCCGTGCGTCGGTGCCGGTTGGCTACTGGGCCGTGCTGAGCAATTCGGTGTTCGTCGGCAAGAGCCAGAAGGATAACAAGTGGGCGGATCCCGCCGGACCGGCCTACCCGAATGGCGACACCACGTGCTTCGACCGGAAGCCCGGCTGGAAATACGGCAATGTCTGCGTTTCAGACCAGGCGAGTGTCGGCTATCCGCTGTCGAACTGGTCGACCAACCGGATGATCAACATCTACGATGGTCCGTTTTACGAGTACGGCAACGCCTATCTGGATATCAACACGTCCGAATGCATCAGCGATGAAAAATGCATGTGGATGGGATCGCCGGGGGTTCGCCGCAAGCCGAATCCCGGCGGCAAACCTTCGAAAGAGGGATACCTGCCGAACGCGGCGATCGGATGGAAACAGCCGAACGGGTTTTACTACCCGCCGGCATTTCATTCGGCTGCTCTGTATTTCGACAACGTCGACATTCGTCATTACTTGACCGTTCCGCTGTTTAACTACGGAACATACCAGACGAATATGGACCTGCTGAACCAGGAGTACACCGACAGGAACGGGGCGAACTGGAACGGCAATCTCTTCAACAATTTTACGGATGTCGACCGGCAGACCGTCCTGAACGACGAGGATGGGACCCTGACAGGCTTCAAGAAGACGATTTCCCTGAACCAGGATCCGTTCTTCTCGGCCCCGCTCCAGGTGGCGGAATGCCTGTCGATGAAGGACGTGCTGCCTGGCAATTCCGCCTGTGCGAAACCGCCGGCGCAGATGACCACCTACCTGCCCACGGCACGGACCAGCCCCTACGAACACGTCTCGCTGGCGATGGCACCGGAATGTGCCGTCAACACCACCGACCCAAAAGTTCGATGCGGATCGGCAGATTTCGGCGGTATCTGGTCACGGGCATGCGGTGAGCCGCGCTGCTTCGGCGTCCGCCTGTACCGCCAGTACCTGACCGACGGAGCGGCTGTGGGCACTGCGCGGGAATGGCAGGACTGGGACAAGAACGGCTGCAAGGAGGCGGCGAACGCGGACAAGACGGCCTGCGACCAGCCGTTCATCCGCCTCTCCGGCGGCGGCTTGTGGCAACGCAGTGGGCTGACCGCGAACGGCGGCAAGTACTACATCGATACGACAAGGACGCTGGAGCAGCAGCTCAACAGCGACGCGATACCGAGCACCTATCCGAAGGACGCGGCCAATCGCAGCGTCAACGTCTTCCAGAAAGGGCAGAAATATTATCAGTTCTTCCTGTTCGCTCGCCCGAAGACGATACAGACCTACCAGTTCTGGGTCGGCAAGGGCTTCAAGCCGGAAAAGGACATCGAAGCCGTCCGGATGGAGCTCAACACCACGCTGTTCAAGGCCGACCCGAGCGGCAAGGCGATGCCCTGGCCCACCGGGTGGAGCCGCGGCTTTGCCAGGACGGCCGATGGCACGGTCCTGAACGATGTCGCCGAGGTCACCATCGACTTCTCGAAGCTGCCGAAGACCATCGATATGGACCCGAAATCCTCGCACGACACCTGCAAACCGATCACCTTCTGCGAAGCGAAGGGCCAGGGCGCGAATCGGAGCTGCGGCTGCAGTCTGAAGGACAGCAGCCCGTTGCTCCGCTTCGGCACCGGGGTCAAGCAGGCCTGCGAGCAGGTGTGCAACACCTGGGCGGTGAAGGACCTGGACTATCCGGAGGGAGGCGCCGTCGGCTTCAGTTTCAAGATGGCTGCCGATGCGGATGGCAAGAACCACAGGCCACAGCCTGTGCCTTTCCCGACGGACCGGGCCGGCTCCGTCTGGAGGTCGGTGGTCTTCGATGGCGTGAAAGACAAGAAGGAGGCCGGAAAATGCTTCTACACGAAGGACCAGACACCGACTTTCAAAGGCCCCTGCACCGCCTACGATAACCCACCGCAGATGAAGGAATGAATGGGGAGCGGCAGGCGACCCGGTCTCTGGGGCGGTCCCGGAAGGCCGGGCACGGGCCTGTACGCCGGAATGGCCCGGTGGATACGCCTGCACAAATTTTCCGGCATGTTGTAGTCTTCGGTCCAAGGCAGGATCGCTACGCCGCCGGTTGCGGGAGCGTAGCGATCCTGCTCCGGCGGTCCACCTGCGCGGACGGGTCATAGTGTCCGACACCCCACTGAACGGCAGGACCGATATCGAGTCGATCCTGGTGACCCGCGGCCTTCTGAACGACGCCGCGCTGGAGCGCCTGCGCCCGCTGGAGGCCGAGAGCGGCGAGCGGATAGACCACATCGCCGTCAAGCTCGGCATGGTCTCCGACAAGGACCTCGCAGGTGCCTATGCCGGCGCGGTCGGTTCGCCCCTGGTGACCCTCGAGGACTTTCCTGCCGAAGCGATCCTGACTGAACGGATCAGCGCCGCCTTCGCGAAGCGGGCAAAGGTGATTCCCCTGGCAGAGGACCAGGCCGTGGTCACGGTCGCGATGGCCGACCCGCTGGACGAGGCGACCGTCAGGGCGATCAGTTTCGCGACAGGGAGGGACGTTAGCCGGCGCGCCGCCCTGCCCGCCGACATCGATACCGCCTACGACCGGCTCTATGCGGAAGGCCGGGGTACGGTCGACGACATCTACGACAGTGCCCTGGGCGGCTCGGATGCAGCGCAAGAATCCGATCTCGAACGGCTGAAGGATCTGGCGAGCGAGGCGCCGGTCATCCGGCTGGTGAACAGCCTGATCAGCCGTGCGGTCGAGGTGCACGCCTCCGACATCCACATCGAGTCGACCGAGGGCGGGCTTCGCGTCCGGTACCGGGTCGACGGGGTGCTGCGCGAGGTCGACGCCCCGCCCGGGCGCCTGCGCAGCGCCATCATCTCGCGGCTGAAGATCATGTCGAAGCTGGATATCGCGGAACGTCGCCTGGCACAGGATGGAAGGATCCGTCTGGCCGTGCGGGGCAAGGAGATCGACTTCCGCGTATCCACGACGCCGGCCATTCATGGAGAGAGCGTGGTCCTGCGCATCCTGGACCGAGGCTCCCTGGCGCTCGACTTCACGGCGCTGGGCTTCAGCGACGACCAACTGCCGGTCTTTCTGGAGGCGCTGCACCGTCCGCATGGGATCGTTCTGGTCACCGGGCCCACCGGCAGCGGCAAGACCACCACCCTCTACACCGCCCTCAGCATCCTGAACACGCCGGAGAGCAAGATCCTGACCGCCGAGGATCCGGTGGAATACTTGCTGGACGGCATAAACCAGGTGCAGATGAAGCCCGAGATCGGGCTGACCTTCGCCAGCGCGTTGCGCAGCTTCCTGCGACAGGATCCCGATATCCTGATGATCGGCGAGATCCGCGACCTGGAGACCGCCGAGATCGCGGTCCAGGCATCGCTGACCGGCCATCTGGTGCTGTCGACCGTGCACACCAACGATGCGGCGAGCGCCGTCACCCGCCTGCTGGACATGGGGGTGGAGAATTTCCTGCTGACGTCGACGATCAACGCGGTGCTCGCGCAGCGCCTCGTGCGCCGCCTGTGCGCGCATTGCCGCGAGCCTTACCGGCCCTCCGCGGAGTTGGTCGAGCGTCTGGGCCTGCCGGAGACGGCGCTGCGGAACGGGGCACAGATGTACCGGGCCAAGGGCTGCAAGGCCTGCAATAACGGTTTCTCCGGCCGGACGATGATCATCGAGCTGATGGTGATCGACGATCAGATCCGAAACCTGGTGCTGCGCCGGGCCGAGGCGCGCGAGATCCGCGACCAGGCGGTGAAGGGTGGGATGCGGACGATGTACCTGGACGGCCTGAACAAGGCCCTGACCGGGGCAACGACCATCGAGGAAGTGCTCCGCGTGTCGCGGGACGGCTGAGGGTCATGGCACGCTTCGCATATCGGGCCCTGGCCGCCGACGGCGAGATCGTCAGCGGCGAGATTGACGGCCTGGACCGCAAGTCGGTGCTGGATCGCCTGCACGAACAGGGGCTGTTGCCGATCCAGGCGGTGGAGGCGACAAGCGGCACGAAGCGCGGCCTGGAACTGGGTCTCGGCGGCAGCAAGGCCTTCCCCCCGGCCGAACTGGCCCTGTTCGCGCAGCAGTTGACGCGGCTGTTGCATGCCCGCCTGCCGCTGGACCGGGCGCTCGAGATCCTCGTCGACCTGATGGAAAAGAAGTCCTCCAAGCAGGTGACGCAGACGCTGCTGGACAAGGTCCGGGACGGGGCGGGGCTCGCCGACGCGATGGAGGCGGAAGGCGGCGTCTTCCCCGAGCTTTGCATCAGCATGGTGCGCGCCGGCGAGGAGAGCGGCGCCCTTGCGGTGGTACTGGCCAGGGTGGCGGAGTTCCTGAGCAAGGCGGAGGCCATCCGCCAGAAGATCGCCTCGGCGATGATCTACCCGGCCATCCTGACGGTCGCGGCGACCCTCGCGGTGGTGCTGATCCTGACCGTGGTGATGCCGCAGTTCGAATCCCTGTTCGCCAATGCCGACAAGAAGCTGCCGACGGCAACAGTCATCGTCATGGCCGCTAGCGTCGGCCTGCGCAGCTACTGGTGGGCCATCCTCGCCGGGATCGGCGGCGGTGCGGCGATCCTGCAAGTGCTCTCGCGGCAGGACTGGTTTATCTCCCTGCGCGACCGAACCGCCTTGAAACTGCCGTTGCTCGGCGCGCTGCTGGTGCGCATCGAAGTGGCCCGATTCAGCCGCAGCCTGGCAACCCTGCTGGGCAACGGGGTGCCAGCCGCGCGCGCGCTGGGACTCGCCGGCGCGACGGTAGGCAACCGCACCCTGGTCGAGGCGATCGAGGCGCTGGCGCAGCGTTTCAAGAGCGGTGAAGGACTAGCCGTATCGCTGGAACGGACGGGGCATTTCCCCAAGCTTACCATTCGCCTGATCCAGATCGGCGAGGAAACCGCGCGACTCGAGGAGATGTTGCAGGAACTGGCCGACATCTACGAGAGCGATGTCGAGCGCATCCTCGAACGCCTGCTGGCGCTGCTGGTGCCCGGCATCACCCTGGCCATGGGCGGGTTGGTGGCCCTGATCATGGGAGCCGTGATGACCGCCCTGGTCAGCGTCAACCAACTGACCACGTGAACCGCCGGACGCGCATGGCCGGCCGGCTCCGGTGGCGCGCCGTCCGCCACGGCGCCGCACCGCCGCCCGGGCGCCATCGGGACGGCGGCTTCACCATCCTGGAGCTGTTGGTCGTGCTTGCGATCATTTCCATCGCGATGTCCGTGGTTCCTTCCCTGCTGACCAGCATGAACGCCATCCGCCTGCGCGCGGCGGCGATCGAACTCGTGGCCGAACTCCGCGAGGTGCGAGGGAGCGCCAGCCGGGGGCAGGCGCGGATCGACGTCTCGCTCGACCTTCGTCGATTGCGCCTTGCCCGGTCGACGGCGCCGGAAACCTTCTGGGCTCTGCCCGCCGTGGTGGAGTCGGTCAATGTCACTCCCAAGCGCCCGGGCGACTCCGACGAGATCGCGCAGCTCCGGTTCCTGCCCGACGGATCGGCGACCGCGGCCCGGATCTTGCTCCAGCGTGGCAGTTTGTCCGCCACCGTCGTCATCAATGGCCTTACCGGAGCGGTGTGGCGCGATGGTTGATCCCCGCCCGACGGATCGCGATGCGTCCCTGCCCGAGGATGCACGGGGAACGGCCGGGTTCCTGATGCTGGAGGTGATCGTCGCGCTGGTGATTGCCGCGATGGCGCTCGGCTTCGCCTTCACCACAATCTCGGAAAACCTCGGACGCCTGCGACAGGACCGGGACGCTGCGGCGGCGCTGGCGGTCGCCCAGTCGACCTTCGAGAGAGTCGGCCAGGACATTCCCCTGCGACCGGGCGAGACGGACGGGCGGACCGAGGACGGCCAGCAATGGCGGCTGGTCATCGCCCCCTATGAGGCGATCGTTCCGCGCGCCGCGGCTGGATTGCTTGGCTTTCGGGTGGAAGTCGTTGTTCAATGGACGGAAAGGGGCCTTGCGCGCCAAGTGCGCCTGCAGACGGTCCGTTTCGCGCGTGCGGCAGCCGGATTGTGACATCGAAGGTATGCAAGCTCCTCGAATGGGACTCCGCCGAAGGGCAGGCGGATGATGTGCCGGCGGGCGGTGTGCAGGCGGACGATGCGCGGGCGGGCGCCCTGGACGGGTTCGATCCGGAGGCCGGCGTCACGCTGCTCGAGGCGTTGGTTTGGCTGGCGCTGCTGTCCATGCTGGCCGTCATGATCGCCAATGGCGCAAGCCTGACCGCCCGGTCTTGGCGCAATGCCGAGCATCAGACCAATGCCGTCGATGACATGGAGACCACCAGATCGCTCCTGCGCCGGGTCTTCAGAAGCGCACGGCCAGCCCTGATGTCGCCCGATCCGTCGGATAGCCGCATCGCCTTCGAAGGCCATCCGGACAGGGTGACCTTCGTGGCCCCTCGGAGCGGTCAGGCCGTGGCCGGGGAATGGATCCTGCAAGCCCTGTATGTGGCGCCGTTGGACGGCGAGAGCGCATTGTTTCTGGCCTGGGGGGAGGGTGTGGCCCTGTCCCGCGGATCGCGTGGGCGTGACGAGGCCAACCCCAACCGGGCCCCGTTGCTGGAGCGTGTCGGCGACATCAGCCTCTCCTATTTCGGTCCGCCGGAGGGGGGCGGTCAACCCGTCTGGCAGGCAACGTGGCTGGGCCGGAAGCAGCTGCCCGAGATGATCCGCATGGGGCTGAAACGCAACGGCGATGCCGTGCCCTGGCCGGAACTGGTCGTCGCCCCCCGCGTGAATGCAAATGCCGCATGCCGGTTCTTCCCGGGCAGGACCGGCTGCGAGCGGGGCCCGTGATGAACGGCGTGATCGCGCAGTGGCGTAGCCAAGTGGACGAGAGCCTGCGCAGTGGCGTGGCCTGGTGGTTGGCCGAGTTGGCGGAGATGCTGCCGCTCCGCCCCAAGGGGCCGGCGCAACGCGCGCCCGTGGCGCTGGAGATGGGAGAGCAGCGGCTGTCTCTTCGGGTCCTCGGCGCCAGGGGCGGGCCGCCTGCGAGCGTATCGATCGACCCCGACATGCCGGATGGCGCCCAGACGGCCGTCCGCACCGCCCTGACCCAGGCCGGGCGCGGCAGCGGGGTCACCATAGAACTGTTGCCGGATCAGGTGCTGGAAGTTGCGCTCAGCCTGCCACGCGGGGCCGAGCGTACGATGCGGCAGATCCTGCAGAATCAACTCTACCGCATGGTTCCGTTGCCGCCGGAAACGGTCGAGTTCGCCTATGCGATCGCCCCCCGCAAGGGAGCGGAGGAGACGCTGAAGGTCACCGTCACCGTGGTCCCGAAGGCGACGGTGGAGCGAGCCCTCAAGGTGGCGCAGGACCTGCGGCTGCAGCCACAGAAGATCATCGCGCGAGGGCAAGGGGATCAAGCCCCGGCCGTGCTCTGGCGCGCAGAGAGCGCTTCGGACGAATCCGCATGGCACCGGCATGTCCGGCACTTTCTGGAACTGGGCACGCTCGGCCTGCTGGTTGGCGCCTTCGCTTTCTACGTGGTGCGCCTCGACCAGCAGATACAGAGCCTCGACGCAACCATGGGGGACAAGGCCAGACTCGCCAAGGCGGCCATGCAACTGGCGGAGCAGCGGAACGAGACAGAGACCGCCCTGGACCTGGTGGACAAGCGGCGCGCGGTGCCGACGCCGCTTCAGATCTTGAATGAGGTCACAAAACTGCTGCCGGACGACAGCTGGGTCAGCCGTATGCAGGTCCAGGGGCAGACGATCGAGATCTTCGGTGCCTCCCGAAACGTCTCCACCCTGGTCAATATTCTCAGCAAGGCCCCGCTGTTCGGGGATCCGAGTTTCCTCTCGCCGATCACCGCTGCGACCGGCGGCGAGGCGCAGCAGTTCCACCTGTCGATCGATATCCTCGCGGCGCCGGAACCATGATCGAGAACCTCTCCAAACCGGTACGGCGCCTGCTGGCCTTTGCGATCCTGGTCGCATTGCCGTTGTTTGCCTGGTCCCTCATCGTGGCGCCGCTATTGGGTATGATCCGGGACCGTCAGGAAACGATCGACGCCCGGGCCGACCGTCTGGCAAGGCTTGATGAGGTGATCGGCCGCATTCCGGCGTTGCAGGCGATCAATGAAGAAATGACCCGGCGCCTGACGACGGAGGGCAGTATCTGGGAGGAAAAAAGCGACGCCGTGGTAACCGCCAAGATGGAAGAGGTCCTGCGTGGCGTCGTGGAACAGAATGGAGGCGTTCTATCCCGCTCGGTGCTGCTGCCGGTCAGGACGGTGCAGAATTTCCGGATCGTGCGGATCCAATTCAAAATCAGCGGAACTTTGGAGACGATCGAGAAGACCTTCCGCGGAATCGCCGAGGCGGAGCCGCTGCTTTTCGTCGATGCGTTCCGTATCGTAGACCCCGCGAACGCCCCTCGACCCGACCAACCGCCCCTTCTCAACCTCGACGTGGAGGTGATGGGCTACCTGCGGTTGGTGAAGAGCTGATGAACCGGGTGCTGGGCAGCGCGGTCTTCGGACTGTCCTGGCGCCTGGCGGCGTTCGTCGCTTCCGCCGCGATCTTCTGGTCCGCATTCTCGACGCCGCCGGTCTACGTGGTCCCGGCGCCACCCGTGGCTCCGGTTCCGGAAGCGGCAACGAGTTCGCCGGACCAGGGCAAGACCGGCAACGCGGGTCCGTCCGCCTACGGCGCGATCCGCGAACGTCCGTTGTTCCACCAGGGCCGCAGACCCTGGACCCCAAGGCCGGCTCCACCACCACCACCGCCGGAAGAGGAGGTACCGCCGCCAAGCTTGTCCGGCTATCGTCTGGTCGGCTTGGTGCTCAGTGGAGAGAGTCGCAGCGCGCTGATCAAGTCGCCATCGGACGAAAATACCATCCTGCTCGCTGAAGGGCAGACCCTGGATGGCTGGAAGCTGGAAGAGGTGTCGGAAGACAAGCTTCGGTTCGTGTCCGGAGATCAGATCTATGAAATGGCCATCCCGCATCCGAAAGAGGGCCTGAGGTGAGATTTCGATACACGGCACAACTGGGCGTCTTGAGCAGGAGCAATCTGGTGGTCGTGGCGCTGGCCTTGGGCCTGTTGGGCCTGACGGGTTGCGCGGACTGGTCGGAGAAGTCCTTCCTGCCGGATCTCGCCGGCGAGACCGGCGTCGCTGACATCGCCGCCACCCGCCCGAAGGCCCCGCTGAGCGATCGCGCCGAGGTCTCCAAGGGCGGCAGCGAGATGATCGGCAAGGTGCCCGGCGGCGCGGGCACCGCTCCGACCCAGCCGGCTCAGGTCGTGCTGGGGACCGGAACATTCGCCAACCTGCCGAATCTGAAGAAAAGGCTGGAAAGCAAGATTCCGCCAGGGGACCCGGTGACCCTGGACTTCGACCAGGTCGAGGTCCGGGACGTCCTGCGCAGTGTTTTCGGCGAACTGCTGAAGCAATCCTACACGGTCGAGCCTGGGGTGGAGGGTACGATCACCCTGAAGACCGGCAAGGCAATTCCCAGGGCCGAGGTACTGCCGGTCCTGGCCGACGCGCTGCAACTGGCAGGCGTTGCCCTGATCGAGCGCGACGGGTTCTTCCTTGCCCTGCCCTCCGAAAAGGCCACCCAGAAGGCGACCCTCGGCGGGGTGGCCGGCCTGGTGACCCGTATCGTCCCCATCCGTTATGTCGCTTTGCCGGACCTCGAGACGGTGCTCAAGCCGCTGACCCCGTCCGGAACGACCATCCAGGCCGATCCGGCCCGCAGGCTGTTGATCATGACCGGCCCTGCACAGGAACTCGCGCAGGTGGAGGAGTATATCTCCATCTTCGATGCGGATTTCATGCAGGGCATGTCCTTTGCCATCGTCCCGGTACGCTACGGCCGCGCCAGGGATATCGCCGTCGAGGCGAACGCGATGCTGGTAACGGTCAACCCTTCGGCCAGGGACGTCGTGCGCGTCATGCCGCTCGGACGGCTCAACTCGGTTCTGGTGGCCTCATGGCAGCCGGCCTACATCCAAAGCGTCCGCAACTGGCTGGAGCGGCTGGACAAGGGCGACGAAGGCTCGGAGCCGCGGATCTACGTCTATCGGGTGCGCAACGGCCAGGCAACCGAGTTGGGCCGCGTCATGGCGGAGGCCCTGGGGATATCCGGAGGCAGTCCGGGCGGAACGGGTGCCGGCACGTTCGGGGCCGGAGAAAGCGGGTTCGCGGGACCGGGGGGACTGCGTGACCCCTTTGCCCCGGGCTTCGGCGGAGACGGCATCGATCCAGGACCGGCGGGTTCGCCGGTCGCCTCCGACGACCCGGCCTCGCCACCGATGGCCGAGTACCCACTGGCCAGTGCCGGCGATGCGGCGCAACTGGCGGGAGACACCCAGGGAGGACGCCGCCAGGATACGATCCGATTGAGCGTCGACCGGGCGAACAACGCGCTGGTGATCGTGGCGAACCCGCAGATCTACGCGGAAATCGAAGCGGCGCTGGAGAAGCTGGACGTGCCGCCCCTGCAGGTCCTCGTCGAAGCCACGATCGCCGAGGTCACGCTGAACGACAACTTCGCTCTTGGCCTGCAATACGCCTTCCAGAGCGGCAACTTCGCGGCAATCCTCGCGCCCAATGTCAGGGCGACTTCCACGGACACGACCGGCAGCGGCGCCGGGGGCGGCACGATCTCCGGGTTTCCCGGTCTAGGCTACGTCCAGGGCTCCAACATGCTCTTCTCGACCACCGGCGCCAACGTGTTGCTGTCGGCCCTGGCTGAGAAGACCAACGTGCGCGTGCTGTCGTCTCCGAACCTCATGATCCTGAACAATGGTTCGGCACACTTGCAGGTCGGCAGCGACGTGCCGACCGTGACTCAGACGTCGACCAGCAACCTGACCCCCAACGCGCCGACGGTGAACGCCGTCAACTATCGGGGTACGGGCATCATGCTTCAGGTCCGCCCCAGGGTGAGCGATGACGGCCTGGTCATCATGGACATCAGGGAAGAGATCAGTCAGCCGGTCACCACCACGACCTCCTCGCTGGATTCCCCAACCATCCAGCAGCGACAGGTGACCAGTTCGGTGGCGGTCAGGGATGGCGAGACGATTGCGCTGGCCGGGCTGATCGAGGAGCGTACCGGACGAAACAACGGGGGCATTCCCTGGCTGAAGGACATTCCGGGGCTCGGCCTGTTGTTCGGGACACGCACGGAGACCCGGGAACGCACGGAACTCCTGGTGCTCATTACCCCGCAGATCGTGCGGGTCGGACTCGATAGCAGGGCCGTCACCCAAGAGTTGCGTGAGCGGTTGAAGCAGCTCAGGCCCATTCTGGGCTACATGTGACCATGGGTCGTGGGCGCGCGCGCGATTCGGTACGGGACGACGGAGTCGCGATCATCTCGGCCGTATGGGTGGCGGCCTTCGTCGCCCTGATCGCCGTCAGCGTCATGCAGATGACGCGAACCAGCGCGACGACCGTCCGGGATCAGAGCGTCGTCGCGCAACTCGGTGCGGCAACGGACGGTGCTGTGAACGCCACGATTCTGATGATGCTGGGCCCCGAGGACAGCCAACCGCCGGTCACGGGCAGGCCCTTCAACGTCGCGATCGGGGGCCAGCAGGTCCGGGTCACGCTGCTCGACGAGGCGGGCAAGATCGATATCAATCGCGCCAGTGACGCCGTCCTCAAGCTGTTGCTGAACGCGTCCGGTGCCGACAGGGCGACGGCGGACGTCATCGTGCGGGCAATCATTCGCCACCGCAGCCCGTCGGAGAACCTGCCCGGCGAGGGCAGCGGAAACGGCGACGTGAGCGCCTACAAGTCAAGGAACATGTCCTTCCAGAACATCGGCGATCTGCGCCTGCTTGCCGGTATGACCCCCACGCTCTTCGAGCGCATCGCGCCGATGCTCACGGTCTATTCGCAGGCGGCCGATGTGGACCCGACCTTCGCCACCGATGCGGTGCTGGGGCTTTTCGGCGCCGTGAGTCCGATTGCGAAGCAGGCCCTGGAGGAGCGCCGGGCCGCCCGGCGCCAGGGCCGCGCGCTGCCGCAAAGCCCGGTCGTCGCGCTGGGACATGCCTATACGATCAGCGCCGAGGCCAGCGATCCTGGCGCCAAAGCTGTTTCCAGGCAGACAGCGGTGTTCCGCCTGACGGGGCAGCGAGACGCGCCGCTGCTTGTCTATCGGTGGGATTGATGGACAGCAGGCCGGGACGGCAGCCTGTGCGCGACCGTTCCGCAAAGCCGTTCCGACGCGGCCAGCACGCGACTTGGATAAGCCTCGTGGAGGGACGGAGTACGCGAATGATCGTTGCCGGCCGCGCCCAGAAACCCGCCACCGGAGATGCCCAAGTCCGTGCGCAGGATGCCGTCGGCCGCAGCGATGTTGCAACAGCCACCGTGGATCAGCCGTCGACGGATCTCGGCTTGCGGCAATCCGGTCTGTCGCGCCGGAGGTGCCATCCGGACCGCGTTCACCGGCATGACGCCGAGACGTTCGGTGGCGTTCGTATTCCGCGAGACCAGTCCCGGCCTCCAGCCGTCAACGGCCTGGATCGACGACAGAACCCGTGGCGGGAGGTGATAGAATGCCGAGAGTATGGCCATGCAGGTCAGAAGGGCTGCGGAAATGCGTTGTTTCCGGCGCCGAATCGATCTGCCCTATCGGAGCGCAGACTGAGGAGTAAGCCAATGGCGTTCTTGCCTCACACCAAGATGGTCATCGCCACATCGACGAACAAGCGTCGGGACGGCTGGCGTCGATCGGCCGCCGGGCGGCCCGATGGCGAAGCCGGCTACACGATCCTCGAGGTTTTGGTGGTGATCACCATCATCGGTCTGCTGATCGGACTGGTCGCCCCGATGGCACTGCGACAGTTGGGGGGCGCGCGCGACTCCATCGCCAAGGAATCGATCGCACGCATCGGAACCGTGCTCGATCTGTACAACCTGGATGTTGGTTCGTATCCGACGACCCAACAGGGATTGCTGGCGCTTGTGACCGAACCGAAAGACGTCAGGAACTGGAGAGGCCCGTATTTGAAAGGCGACGCTGTCCCTAAGGATCCCTGGGGCGAGGACTTCGTCTACAAGAGACCGTCGAAACGCAACGGCCGAGAATACGATCTCTGTTCCTATGGCCCGAATGGGACGGACACCCCGGAGAGCGAACAGATCTGCAACTAACGAGCGGCCCATGCTCCTGCGCAATACCAGCGACCGATCGTCGCCCTGGAAGCTCACCGTGCGGTTCGGCGTCGCGGCGGTTGCTGGACTTTCGCCCGTCGCCTGGGCGACCTCGATCTCGCAGGAGCCGGGGCGCCTGGCGGCTTCCTGCATCCTCGGATGGTGTCTGTTGCGGCTCGCCTGGATCGACTGGCACAGCCTTCGCTTACCGAACCATCTGACCATTCCATTGATGGCGGCCGGGCTGGCGGTCACCTACGCCCTTTGGCCGAACGCCTTGGCCGGGCATGTGGCAGGTGCTCTGGCCGGCTATGCTGTCCTGGCCGGCATTGCCCATCTCTATCGTCTCACGAAAGGCCGGGAAGGATTGGGGCTTGGCGACGCGAAGCTCCTGGCGGCCGGGGGAGCCTGGCTGGGCTGGCAGGCGTTGCCCGTGACGGTGCTCGTGGCAACCGGCCTGACTCTGCTCCTGGTGCTGGCGCTCTACGTGGCCGGGCGCGATATCACGCGGCATCTGGCCCTTCCTTTCGGACCTCCGCTGGCCATGGCCATCTGGCTGGTCTGGCTCTACGGTGATCCATTCGCGCCGGTTTAGCAGGCTGCGGAAGAACTGGCCGAGATTGTCGGCAGGGCTCGGCCGCAGTTTGGTTTCAGTCTTTTTCGCCGGATTTGCCGGTCTGGAACCGGGGTTTTGACGTTCCGATCCGGGCTTCCAGCAACGCCGGTCGGATTCCGGGCCGAACAACGCCAGCAGCGAACCCAACTCGCCGGACTTGCTCGACCAGCGCCCGCAGCGCCTCGGACGCTTCCTGGCGAGAGATGACGATGGCGCGAACTCCCGCTACCCTCCTCGCGTCGACTGGCGACGAGGGGAGGCCGAGATGCGAGGCGGGACGGATCGGCGGGGACCGCAAATCGGGCGACGCCGGGTACTGGCCGGACTGGGGGGGCTGGGGCTGGCGGCGACACTGGGGCTGCCGCTGCGTTCCCGGGCCGCCTCCGGGGACGTGGACGTGGTGATCGTCGGCGCCGGTGCCGCCGGCATGGCCGCCGCGCGGCGGATGCTGGAGGCGGGGCGGACGGTCACCGTGCTGGAGGCCCGGCCGCGGATCGGCGGTCGCGCCTGGACCGAGGACACCAGCTTCGGGGTGCCGTTCGACCGCGGTTGCGCCTGGCTCCACGCCGCCGACCGCAACCCGTTCAAGCCGATGGCCGAGGCCTGGGGCTACAAACTGGAATACCACGACGTGGCGATCGACAGGCTGAACCTGGACGGCCGGCCGAGCCGTCCGGGCGATCTCGTCACCCTGGAATCCACCTACGACACCATGGTCGACCGTATCGTCGCCGCCGGCGAGGCCGGGCGCGACCTGCCCTCCGCGGCAGTGTCGCCGCGCGATCGGCCGCTTGTCGATGCGGCCGAAACGGTACTCGGGGCGATGGACATGGGCGTCGACCTCGACGAACTCTCGACCCGGGAGTTCGCCGGTACCGCCGACCTGGAGCCGAACTACCTGGTCGCAGAGGGTTTCGGCAGCGTGGTGGCGCGCTACGGCGAGGGGTTGCCGGTGCGGCTGTCGACGCCTGTCACCGCGATCGACTGGAGCGGTAGCGGCGTGGCGGTCGATACCCCGGCCGGTCGGGTCCGCGGCCGGGCCTGCATCGTCACTGTCCCGATGGGGGTGTTGGCGGCCGAGCGTATCGCCTTCGATCCGCCCCTGCCGTTACCGCTGCGCGAGGCGATTGCCTGGCTGCCCATGGGCATGCTGTGCAAGATTCCGTTGCTGTTTCCGGCGGGCGAGACCCTGGGCCTGGCGCCATTCGACGACGTGCTGCTGGAGCGGCCGGGCCGGCGCGACGCCTACTTCCTCGCCTATCCGTTCGGCCAGCCGCTGATGATCGGCTTCGTCGGTGGCGATTTCGGCTGGGAACTGAGCGCCCAAAGCGAAGAGGCGGCAGTCGATTTCGGGATCGCCGGCGTCCGCGCGATCTTCGGGGCCGATGCCGCCCGCAAGGTGATCCGGGGCGGGTTCACCCACTGGGCCTCGGACCCCTGGTCGCTCGGTGCCTACGCCTCGGCCATGCCCGGCCACGCCACGGCGCGGGACCGCCTGCTGGAACCGGTGGGCGACCGCCTGTTCCTGGCCGGCGAGGCCTGTGCCGGACCGCTGATGCAGACCTGCGGCGGCGCCTTCCTCAGCGGCCGCGCCACGGCCGAACGGGTGCTGGCGCTGCTCGAGCGCGGTTGACGGCGCTGTCACATCAACGTGTGGCGGTTCCTCTGGCCGGTGAGTAGGCTTCGGGCATGAAGCCGATCTCGTCCGCCTGATCTCACGCCGAACCGCCGGGACCCTCCGAGCCGAGGCCAAAGCCGCATGCCGGGATACGCACCCGCCGGAGTTCTGCGTACCGGTCCCGAATCTGTGACAATGCCGAGGAGGGCATTCTGGCCTATCGCTTCGTCCACACGGCCGACATCCACCTGGACTCGCCGTTGCGCTCGCTGGCGCTCCGTGACCCGGACCTGGCCGAGCTGATCGGCAACGCCACGCGGCGCGCGTTCGTCGGGATCGTCGACCTGTGCCTTGACGAGCAGGTCGACGCCCTGCTTCTGGCGGGCGACCTGTACGACGGCGACCAGACCTCCATGAAGACGGCGCGGTTTCTGGCAATCCAGCTTCGACGCCTGGACGAGGCGGGTGTCCGGGTCTTCGTCATCCGTGGCAACCACGACGCGCTGTCCCGGATCACCAAGGAACTGGTACTCTCGGAGCGGGTGAAGGTGTTCAGCGGGCGCGCCGAAGCCGTCGCCCTCGAGCCGGCGGCCGGCGGCATGCCGATGGTGGTTCACGGCCTCAGTTTCGCGCAACCGCACGCACCCGAGAGCCTGCTGCCGCGATACAAGGCGCCGGTCGAGGGTGCCGTGAACATCGGCCTCATGCACACCAGCCTCGGCGGCGCTGCCGGGCACGATCCCTATGCCCCCTGCAGTATTGCCGACCTGCAGGCGTCGGGGTTCCGCTACTGGGCGCTCGGCCACATCCACCGCCGCTCGGTCGTCGCCGGCGACTGTACGGTGGTGATGCCGGGCATGCCGCAGGGTCGCGACGTCAACGAGGCGGGGCCGAAGTCGGTCGCCCTGGTTACCGTGGCCGATGACGGCGCCATCGAGATCCAGGAGCGCCTTACCAGCCTTGCCCAGTTCGAGCGTGTCGGGGTCGACGTGACGGGCATCGAGGACTGGCGTGACATCGCCACAGTGATCGCCAGTGCCCTGGAGCGCGCACGCGAAGAGGCCGTGTCGGAGCAGTTGGTCGCGCGCCTGACCCTGACCGGTGCGACGCCGCTTGCCTGGCGCATTCGGCGCGAGACCGACCTGCTGCGCACCGAGGCGGTCGACCGGGCGTCGGTGGTCGGGAACTGCTGGGTCGAGAAGCTGGAGATCGCGTGCAGCCCGCCGCGGACCGACGGTGGCCCGGCGGTGGATCCGGTCGGCGAACTCGGCCACCTGATCGACGCCGACGTTCTTCGCTCCGACGGATTTCGGGAGGCGGCGGTACTTGTCGGCGATGAACTCCGCACCCAGCTTCCGCCCGAGTGCCGGCACATACTCGGCGTGGACGAGAGCAGCTTCGCGGCCCGACTCGAGAGCCTCGCCAGGTCCGGGGCCGACGATGTCGTGGCGCGGTTGCACGCCGGTCCGGCGTCGGAGGGCGACTGATGCGCCTGCGTCGGCTCGATCTCGCGCGCTACGGCCGGTTCACCGACCACACGATCGACTTCGGTGAGCGCCCCGAGGGCGGGCCCGACCTGCATATCGTCTATGGACCGAACGAGGCCGGGAAGTCGACCGCGCTGAACGCGTTCCTCGACCTGCTGTTCGGGATCGAGCCCCGCAGCCGGTACAACTTCCTGCACCCCTATCCGGCGATGCGGATCGGGGCGGCGCTCGAACTCTCGACCGGCATCCGCGAGCTCGCCCGGGTGCGGCGCGGCCTGGTCGACGACCGGGGACAGGCGATCGCCGACGGCGTGATCCTGGGCGACCTCGGCGGCATCGACCGCGACGCCTACCGGGCCATGTTCTCGCTCGACGACGACACGCTCGAGGCCGGCGGCGAGAGCATCCTGGCCAGCAAGGGAGAGCTCGGCCAGCTGCTGTTCTCCGCCAGCGCCGGCGTCGCCGAGATGAGCCGCACACTCGGCGATCTGAGAGCCGAGGCCGAAGGGTTCTACAAGTTTCGGGCCCGCAGCGGCGAACTCGCCCAACTGAAGGCCGAGCTTGCCGGCCTGAAGGAGGAGCGCGACCGGATCGATACGCTGGCAACGGAGTATGCCCGCCTGGTCGAGGTGTGCGACCGCAGCTCCGTGCAGTATGACGAGGCGATCGCCGGGCGCGGCCGGATCCGCACCCGCATGGACGAGATCCAGCGCCATCTGTCCGCGTTGCCGCGGCTGGTCGCCCTGCGGGCGCTCCGCGAACGGCTGGCGTCGCTCGCCGGTCTCCCGGCGGATGTGCCGCTCGGTTGGCGGGAGGCGCTGCCAGGACTTCAGGAGGCCGAGGTCTCGCTCGCGACCCGGGTCGAGGGCATCGATACGGAGATCGAGCGCATCGCCGGCGAACTCGAGGCGATCGTCCCCGACGAGGCTGGCCTGTCGGTTGCCGGGCGCCTGGAAGGCCTGTCGCTCCTCAGGGCCCGGCATGAGACGGCGGACAAGGACCTTCCCGGGCGCCGCCTGGAGTTGGGCGATGTCGGGCGCTCGATCGCCGGGGTGCTCGCGCGCCTCGGTCGGCCGGAGGAGGCCGATCCGAACCGCCTGGTCCTCGACGCCTCCACTGTCGGCGCTCTGCGCGACCTGATCGAGAAGCGATCCGGCATCCAGGCCGCACTCGACGCCGCGGCGGCGGAATTGGCGCGGGCGCAGCAGCAATGCGAGGCGGCCGAGGTTCGGCTGCAGGCCGCCGCCGGCGAGGCTGGCGCGGCAGACGGCGCTCGCCCGGCCAGAGGCGCGCTGGCGGGCACCGTGGCGGCGCTGCGGACCGCCGACCATGCCGCACGGCGACTGGCGGCAGCGCGCTCCTGCGAGACCTTGGGGGAGAACCTGGCGGAGAAGCTGGCAGCGCTCCGACCCTGGCAGGGCGATGCCGAGGATCTCGCCAGGCTCAGGGTCGCTCCGACCGATGAGCTGGAACGGATCGGCAGGGCACTGACCGCGGCTGCGGAGCAGGTGGCCCTCCACTCCGGCGAGGTCGAGCGCCGAGGCCGCGACCGGCTCCGCCTCGAAGCCGAGATCGCCGCGATGAAAGATGTCGCGGGTGTGGTTACCGACGGCGAAGCCGGCGCGGTCCGCGCCGCGCGGGAGCGGGCCTGGGCCGAGCATCGCCATCGCCTGGACACGGCGTCGGCCGACACGTTCGAGTCGGCCATGCGCCGCGACGACATCGTCGGCACGGGCCAGTTGAGGCACGGGAAGGAAGCCGCCGAACTGCAGCAGGCGCTGCGCAGCCTGGCGGTCCTGGACGCGGACCTGCGGGACGCCCGCGACCGGCTGGCGGCCGAGACCGCCCGTCGCCAGGGCGCGCTCGAGGAGCTCGCGGGCCTGATCGCCTCCATCTCGTCCGAGTTGTCCGGCGGCATGACGATTGCGCAGCTCGATGCGTGGCTCGCCCACCGCGACCGAGCGCTGGAAGTGCGAACCGAACTCAGGCGTGCGGAACGCGCCCTGCGCGACGCCGAAACCGATGCCGGGACAGCGCGCACGACCCTGCGGGGGGCGCTGGACGCGGCCGGAGTGCGGTACGGCGAGGACGACGGCTTCGAGGCCCTGATGGTGCTGGCGCAGCAGGCGCTCGACCGGGAGGCGACACTCGAGGGACTGCGGTCGGCCGTCGAGACCGGCAAGGCCGACGTCGGTGCGCGCCAGCAGGCGCTCCGCGGGGCCCGTGACGCCGACGGGAACTGGATGGCGCAATGGGTGGAGGCATGCTCGACGTCTTGGCTCGCGGAGGACAAGGAGATCCCCGCGGTTCCTGCCGTGCGCGAGGTCCTGGAGGCGCTCGCCTTGCTCGGACCGGCACTTGAACGTCGGTCCGGGCTCGTCGACCGGATAGCCAAGATGGAGGACGATCAGGCGGCGTTCGCGGCGGAGGTGACGGACATCGCAAGCGCTGTGGGATTGCCGGCGGAGGGGCTGACTGTCCTGCAGCTTGCCGGGCTGGTGCAGCAACGGGTCCGGGATGCCCAGGATGCGGCGTCGGCGGCAGCAAAGGCCCGAGCTGCTCTCGATGAGGCGCAGCAGCGTCGGCGGGCGATCGCGGAGGAGCTAGCCGTTCACCAGGCCCGCAAGGCGGAGATGACGGCATTCTTCGGCGTCGACTCCGTGGCGGCGGTCGGGCACAGGCTGCGGGACGTCGACCGGCGCTCGGAGCTGCTGGAGCAGGCCGATACCGCCGAGCGCGAGATCGGCGAGGCTGTCCGGCTGGATTCGATCGAAGCGGCGGAGGCCGTTCTCGATACCGCCGACCGGTCCGGCCTCGAGGCGGAACTCGCCGAGCTGGAGGCCCGGTTCGCCGATGAGGACCAGCGGGTTCGGGACCTGTTCGCCGAGCACCGGGAAGCGGAACGCCGTGTCGGGGCCGTCGGCGGTGACGACGCGGTCGCCTTGATCGAGGAGAAGCGCCGCACGACGCTGCTGGAGATCGAGGAGAAGGCGGACCGGTACCTGCGGCTGCGGCTCGGCGTCATCGCTGCCGAGCAGGCGCTGCGGGCCTACCGGGATCGCCACCGCGGCTCGATGATGACGCGTGCCTCGGAGGCGTTCCGCACGATCAGCCGTGCGGCCTACGCTGGCCTCGACACCCAGCCCGACAATGACCGCGAGATCCTGGTCGCCCTGTCGGCCGACGGCGGCTCCAAGGTCGCGACCGAACTGTCGAAAGGTACGCGCTTCCAGCTATATCTGGCGCTGCGGGTGGCGGGGTATCACGAGTTCGCCCAGGCGCGCCGGCCGGTGCCGTTCGTGGCCGACGACATCATGGAAACCTTCGATGATTTCCGGGCGGAGGAGGCATTCCGGCTGTTTTCGGAGATGGCCGCTGCCGGCCAGGTCATCTATCTGACGCACCATCGGCATCTGTGCGCGATCGCGCAGCAGATCTGCCCGTCTGTTCGGATCCACGAGCTAGAGCGAAGTCCGAAGTGATTGAATCGGATTGTTCGTGAGGGATCGAACCGCGCCGGGTCTGCCGTCGGCCGGTTGATCGGTTGATCGGTTATACGCGAATCTCGACCGAGGGGCCGTCGACGGCGGCCCGGGTCGAGCAGCTGCGCATAGCCGGCTGTGAGGTAATCCTGAAGATGAGCGCCCCCGGCGATCACCGGGATCTCGCCGCGTCGAGCACCGGGACCGGGCCGCGCCAAGCAGCTGCCGCCAAGGCCTTTTGTGCGTCGACCCAGCATCGTACCCCGCCACCGCGGGCGGGGTACGATGTGCCGGGCGGGACCGACCCGGTCAGCCCCAATGCCAGTCCTGGATGTTCCAGGTCGAGTCGGTGACGTACTGATTCGGCTTCACGCCCATCAGGTCCTTCTTCATCACGAAGCCGCCGACGAGGCCGGCCTGCGGGGCGAACGGCACCTCTTCGAGCAGGATCCGCTGTACCTCGCCGTAGATCGCCTTGCGGTCGTCGCGGTCGACGGTGATCGCGCCCTTGTCGAGCAGCTTGTCGACCTCGGCATTCTCGTACTGCACATAGTTCGAGCCCTGACCGTGCTTCACCGGGATGAACTTGGAATGGCAGCGCGCCGTGTAGTCCGGGTCCATGCCGACGATCGGCGCCCATGCCACCAGCAGGGTGTCGAATTCCGACTTGGTGGTGTACTCGCCCCAGACCACCGAGCCCGGCATGTTCTTGATTTCCATCTCGACGCCGATCGCCTTCCAGTTCTGCTGGAACAGCGCCTGGCAACCCTGGCGGGCGGTGTTGCCGGCCGTGGTCGACATGGTGAACTTCATCTTGTGGCCATCCTTCTCGCGGATGCCGTCGGCGCCGACCTTCCAGCCGGCCTCGTCCAGCATCTTGGCGGCCAGCTCGGGATTCGGGGTCTCTTCCTTGAGGTCGCTGTTGTACGCCCAGTGCGAGGGATGCAGATACGACAGGGTGCGCGTCCAGCGGCCGAGATAGATGTCGTCGATCGACTTCTGCATCTCGCACGCCATGTACAGCGCCTTGCGCACCTTCGGATCGGCGAACTGCGGCTTGCCGCAGTTGAAGTAGATGAACTGGACCCAGGGCAGCGGGATCTCCGCGAACTTGCGGTCCGGCAGGGCGGCAGCCTCGTCCCAGCGGTCGTAGGGCAGGCTGGTCATCATGTAGTCGACTTCGCCGGTCTTCACCTGGCCATACAGCACCGTCAGGTCCGGAACGGTCTTCTGGATGAACGATTTCACCTTCGCCGGGCCGCGATGATAGTCCTCGAACCGCTCGAAGACGATATGGCTGCCGGCGGTCCGGCTCTTGAACCGGAACGGACCGGTGCCGGTCGGCTCGCTGTTGAAGGTCGAGGTGTTGATGTCCGCCTCGCTCTTCAGGATGTGCATCGGGACGATGTGCATCTCCTGCCAGGACCACAGGAACGGCGTGTACGCCTCAGTCAGTTCGATCTCGAAGTTGCGGTCGTCCACGACCTTCAGGTTCTTGATCAGGTCGAATCCGGACCGCGAGCGCACCGCGGTCTTCGGGTCCATGATCGTCTGGTAGGTGAACTCGACGTCGCGGGCCGTGAATGCCTGGCCGTCATGCCACTTCACGCCCGGCTTCAGCTCGATCTTCCAGACCTTGCCATCGGCCGAGACCCGGCCGTTCTGCTGCGTCGGGATCTCGGTGGCGAGATTGGGCACGAACTGACCCTTCTCGTTCATGTCCCAGAGCGCGTCGAACATCGCCGATTCCGGGCCGTTCTCGGTGCCGCGGTTGACGTAGAGAAGCGGGTTGTACTGCACCGGCTCCTGGTAGTGCCCGGCGATGATCCGATCCTTCGCGGCGCTGTTCGCGCGCGACGGCAGGATCGTGGCGGCGGTAACGGCGCCGGCTGCGGCACCGGTCGCCTTGACGAAATCCCGCCTGGTGAAGAACGTGCCGTCGGCTTTGCCCCTAGCCATCTGGTCCCCTTTCCGCCCTCTCGGGCCCCGGTCGTGCGGAGCAGGTCGGCGAACCTTCGCCGGCTATCGCTCCATGTTGAGGCGGGGGTCGAGCGCGTCGCGCAACCCGTCGCCCAGGAAATTGAAGCTCATCACCGTGAACGTGATCATCACGCCCGGCAGGATTGCCAGGAACGGCACCGTGTCGAAATAGCCCTGGGCGTTGGTGAGCATGTTGCCCCAGCTCGCCAGCGGCGGCTGAATGCCGTAGCCGAGGTAGCTGATGTAGGATTCCATCAGCACCGCCGTGGCGACCTTCAGCGTCGCCGCCACCAGGATCGGCGCCATGACGTTCGGCAGGATCTCGCGGTACATGATGCGGATCGGGCTGGACCCGAAGCCGACCGCGGCCTTGACGAAGTCCTGCTCCTTCAGCTTGAGGGTCTCGGCGCGGATGATGCGCGCGACCTCCATCCAGCTGGTCAGGCCGATGATCATCGAGATCGAGAACAACGTCGGGGTGACGAAGGCGGCGATCACCAGCAGCAGGAACACCTGCGGAAAGCACAGCATCGTGTCGACGAACCGCATCATGAGGTTGTCGATCCAGCCGCCGAAATAGCCGGACACGATGCCGATCACGCTGCCGGTCAGCACCGTGGCGATCATTGCCGCGATCCCGACGATCAGCGAGACCTGTCCGCCATAGAGCAGGCGGCTCAACGTGTCGCGGCCGAGTTCGTCGGTGCCCAGCAGGTGGGCGGCCGCTTCGCCGGGCCCCAGGAAGCGATTCGAGGTCTCGATCAGCAACGGATCGTGCGGTGCGAAGAATTCCGCGAACAGTGCCGAACTCAGCAGCAGGACCACCATGATGCCGCCGAACACCGCCAGGCGGTGGCGCATGAACCGCCGCATGACACTGCGCGTCGGGCCGCTCCGGTGTATCGGTGCCGGGGAGTCGGTCTTCGAGTCTGAATCGGTCCGGGTTTCGGTCGCGCTCATTCCAGCCTCACCCGCGGGTCGACCATCGCCACGCCGATGTCGGCCAGCAGATTGCCGATGATCACGAAGATCGCCGTGAACATCATCATTCCCATCAACACCGGGTACTCCTTCATCGTCAGGGCGTCGACGAACAGCCGGCCCATGCCGGGCCAGCCGAAGATCGTCTCGGTCACGAGCGCGCCCGAAAACAGGAACGGCAACTGCACCCCGAGCAGGGCGATCAGCGGAATTGCAGCGTTCGGGAAGGCGTGCCGCGCGATCACCAGCCGGTTCGACAATCCCTTGGCGTGGGCGGTTCGGATATAGTCCTGGCTGATCACCTCGAGAAACCCGGAGCGGGCGTAGCGGCTCCAGGTCGCCACGATGACGAGGGACAGCACCGCCGTCGGCAGGATCAGGTGGATCAGCAGGTCCAGCGGGTTGCCTTCCTCGCCGAGTTCGTACATCCCGCCCGACGGCAGCCACCGCAGCTCGACGGCGAAGATGAAGATCGCCATCAGCCCGAACCAGAATGTCGGGAACGACAGCGCGAACATCGCGCCGGTGGTGGCGAGATAGTCGAAGAACGAGTAGCGCTTCATGGCGCCGAGCATGCCGATGGCCGTCCCGAGCAGGACCGCTATCGAAAGCGAGAGTCCCGCCAGGATGAGGGTCGCCGGCACCCGCTCGATGATCACCGTCAGCACCGGGCGGCCACCGAAGAACGTGTGGCCCCAGTCGCCTGTAAGTAGATTGCCCGCCCAGGTGAAGTATTGGACGTAGGTCGGCTGGTCGAGACCGTAGATGATCCTGATGCGCTCGATGTCCTGGGCCGAAACCGTGGGGTTGAGCGTATAGACGCCCAAGGGCCCGCCCGGGGCCAGGTGCATCAACCCGAAACCGATGATCGAGACGCCGATGAGCAGGGGAACGGCATATAGCAGCCGCCTGACGATAAACTGTAGCATGATGCCTCCGACCGGGCCTGGGGACCGTTCGGCCGTCGTGCGGCTGTCTTGCGAGCGCGCTTCGCCGGTCAAGAGTTAACGGTAGTCGGCGCTCGACCCGGGGTCTAGTGGTCGTGCCAAAATTTTACATCGCGATCGTGCGTTGACAGTCGTTCCGAAGCCGCGCCAAGATGTTGGAACGGGTTTGGTTGGCCCGAAGCGGGTTGACCATCCCATAATGCCGGCCCGGCTCTGGGCGTTCTTACGATTGGTCCATCAGTGCGGTACTCAATCCTTTCGCTTGCCCGTCAAGCGTTGGCCGGTCATGCCGGCTGGCCGGAGGCTTGGCGCAAACCCGCGCCGAAGCCGCGCTACGACGTCGTCATCATCGGTGGCGGCGGGCACGGCCTTGCCAGCGCATATTATCTCGCGAAGTTGCATGGCATCCGCAACGTAGCTGTGCTTGAGCGCGGCTGGATCGGCGGCGGCAACACCGGCCGAAATACTACGATCGTGCGGTCGAACTACTTCCTCAAGGACAACGCATTCTTCTACGAGCACGCCCTTAAGTTGTGGGAGGGGTTGAGCCGCGATCTGAATTTCAACGTCATGTTCAGCCAGCGCGGCAACATCATCCTCTCGCACGACTTCGGCGGCGCCGAGGGTGCGAAGATGCGCTACAACGCGCTCCGGCTGAACGGAATCGACGGCGAGTACCTGTCCCGTGAGGAAGTGCGGCGCCGGGTCCCGGACCTCGATTTTTCGCCGACGGCGCGCTTCCCGGTATTCGGAGCGGTGAATCAGGTGCGCAGTGGGGTGGCCCGCCACGATGCGGTCGCCTGGGGCTACGCCCGCGCCGCCGACGCGCTGGGCGTCGACATCATCGAGAATTGCGAGGTGACCGGTTTCGACATCGTCGGCGGCGAGGTGCGGGGCGTGCGCACCACCCGCGGCGATATCGCGGCCGGCAAGGTCGGGATCGCGGTGGCCGGGCATTCCGGTCAGGTCGCGGCGATGGCCGGATTGCGGCTGCCGATCGAGACCCATCTCCTGCAGGCCATGGTCTCGGAGCCGGTGAAGCCATTTATCGATACCGTGGTCATCTCGCCCGGGCTGCACGTCTACGTCAGCCAGACCGACAAGGGCGAGGTGCTGATGGGCGGCGCGCTCGATGGCTATAATTCGTACTCCCAGCGCGGTACCTGGCCGACCATCGAGGATGTGGTTTCGGCTTCGGTATCGCTGTTCCCGAGGCTGCGCGGGCTCCGGCTGATGCGCACCTGGGGCGGTGTCATGGACATGACCATGGACGGCTCGCCGATCATCTCGAAGACGCCGATCCGACACCTCTACATCGATGGCGGCTGGTGCTACGGCGGTTTCAAGGCGACCCCCGGCTCGGGCTGGGTGTTCGCCCACACCATCGCCAACGACGCGCCGCACCGTCTGAACGAGGGTTACACCCTGGAGCGGTTCCGCTCCGGTCGGACGTTGACCGAGCGCGGACTCGGCAACGTTCCCCATCACCACTAGGGCGCTGGCGCATGCTGCTGATCGACTGTCCCTGCTGCGGAGAGCGACCGGAGGACGAATTCGGCTTCGGCGGCGACGCGACCGTGCGGCATCCGAACGAAGCCGGTGCCGGCGATCCGCCGGGCATCGAGGCGTTCGCCGACTACCTGTATCTGCGCGACAATCCCAAGGGATGGCATTCCGAGTTCTGGGTGCATCGCTATGGTTGCCGGCGCTGGCTGGTCGTCGAGCGCCACACCGTGACCCATGAGGTCCGTTCGGTCGGCCTTGCCGCGAGTGGAGGTGAGGGATGACCGGGGTGAAGGGTGCGCGCCGGGTCCCGGGCGCCGGACTGCTGAACCGCGCGCCGGCGGCGGGCTTCAGCTTCGACGGCCGGCGCTATTCGGGCGTCGCGGGCGAGAGCCTGGCGGCAGCCCTGGTCGCCAACGGCGAGCATGTCGTCGCCCGTAGCTTCAAGTACCATCGGCCACGCGGCATCGTCGGCATCGGCAATGAGGATCCGGCGGGGCTGGTGACGCTGGCGCGGCCGACCGGAGACGAGCCCAACCTGCGGGCCACCATGGTCGAACTCTATGACGGGCTTGCCGCGCACGGCCAGAACGCCTGGCCGTCGGTGCGCTTCGACGCGACCGCGGTCACCGGCTTCCTGTCGCCGCTTTTCCCCGCGGGCTTCTACTACAAGACCTTCATGGGCCCTGCCGGTGCCTGGCCGTTCTACGAGCGGGTCATCCGCCGCATCGCCGGGCTCGGCGAGGTGCCGGTGCAGGCGGACAGCGAAATCTACGCCAGCACCCATGCCCATGCCGACCTGCTGGTCGCGGGCGGTGGTGTGGCCGGCCTGCAGGCGGCGCTGGTCGCGGCCCGGGCCGGTGCGCGGGTGGTGCTCGCGGACGAGAACCCGTGGTTCGGCCTCGGTGCGCTCGCGGATCCGGCGACTATCGATGGCCGGCCGGCCTGGGAATGGGCGCAGGCGGCGGTCGAGGAGTTGGCCGAACTGGACACGGTTACGCTGCTGAGCCGGACCACGGTTGCCGGCCGCTACGAGCACGGCTTCGCGGTGCTGTGCCAGAAGCTGCGCGACGCCCCGCCGGCGGCGGGCGACCCGACGCCGCGATTCCGGCTCTGGAAGCTCCGGGTCAACCGCACGATCGTCGCGACCGGGGCGTTGGACCGCCCGCAGGTGTTCACGAACAACGATCGGCCTGGCGTGATGACGGTCGCGGCGGCCGTCGGGTATCTCGATCGCTACGGCGTTCTTGTCGGTTCCCGCATCGCGATGGCCGTGCGCGACGATGCCGCCCATGCGGCCGCGGCACGTCTGGCCCGGGCAGGCGCCGAAGTCACCGTGCTGGACTCCCGGGATACCGGTAGCGGAATGGCGTCCGACGCGGGAGCCACGGTCGAATGGCGGTCCCGGGTGGTCGACGTTGCCGGCCGGTCGGGCATCCGTTCGGTCCGCGTCGACGGGCCGCGCGGCGAACGCTGGTTGACGGCCGACGCCCTGGCGGTCCGGGACGGCTGGAGCCCGACGCTGCATCTCTACGCGCAGACCGGCGGCAAGGCAGTCTGGGATGACGCCCGCACGATGTTCGTGCCGGGCACGGCGGAAGTCGGCGCGGTCACGGTCGGTGCCTGCAACGGCACTTTCGGCCTGCGGGAGGGCTTGGCCGAGGCGACTGCGGCGGCGGCCGCACTGTGTACCGATCTCGGTCTCGCGGCGGCCACCGGCGCGCCGGCGGTCGAGGGCGACATCGGGATGTCGGTCGGCGATGGCCAGGGCGTGGCCTCGCGTGGCCGCAAGCACTGCTTCGTCGACGTCCAGAACGACGTGACGCTGGCCGATCTCGACCTGGCCGTGCGCGAGGGCTATCGCTCGATCGAGCACGTCAAGCGCTACACCACGCTCGGCATGGGCACGGACCAGGGCAAGCTCGGCAACATCAACGGCGTCCGGGCGATCGCCGAGGCGCGTGGCGAGGCGGTGTCGGCCATCGGCACCACGCGATTCCGACCGCCGACGGTGCCGCTGCCGATGGGAGTGGTGGCCGCGCACCTGTCGCCGGACCAGCATCATCCGATGCGCCGGACCGCGGTGCACCAGATGCATGAGGATGCCGGGTGCGTCTGGCTCAACGCCGGTGCCTGGCTGCGGCCGCAGTTCTATCGCCGCGGCACCGAGACCGATCTCGAGGCGGTGAACCGCGAGGTCATGGCGGTCCGCGAGAATGTCGGACTGGTCGACGTGTCGACCCTGGGCAAGATCGAGATCGCCGGGCCGGACGTGGCGACCCTGCTCAACCGCGTCTATACCAATGGTTGGTCGACCCTGAAGGTCGGCATGGGCCGGTACGGCATCATGCTCCGCGAGGACGGCATGGTGTTCGACGACGGCGTGACCACGCGCATCGCCGAGCAGCACTACGTCATGAGCACCACGTCGGGCGGTGCCGGGGCGGTCTACGAGTGGCTGACCTCGCTGCTCGAGACCCGCTGGCGGGACCTGCGGGTGGCGCTGGTGCCGGTGACCGAGGAGTGGTTCGCGGTCGCGATCGCCGGGCCGAAGGCGCGCGATGTGCTGGCCCGGGTCGCCGAGGGCTTCGATATCTCCAACCAGGCGTTCCCGTTCATGGGCGCGCGGACGGGCCGGGTCGCGGCAATCCCGGCGCGGGTGAACCGGATCAGCTTCTCGGGCGAACTCAGCTACGAGATCAACGTGCCGGCCGATCGCGCCACCGAGCTGTGGTCGGCGCTGCTGGAGGCGGGAGCACCGGAAGCCATGGCGCCCTACGGCGTCGAGTCGATGGGCGTGCTGCGCCTGGAGAAAGGGCATTTCGTGATCGGCCGCGAGGCCGAGGGCCGCACCAACCCCTACGACATCGGTCTCGGGCGCATGGTGAGTTCCAAGAAGTGGTTCATCGGCAAGGAGGCGCTGGAGTTCCCGGAGATGAAGAACCCGCGTCGCCGGCAGATCGTCGGCGTCGTCCCGGTGGACAAGCGCGAGCGGTTGCCGAGAAGCGCGCATCTGGTGATTCCGGAGCGCCCGGACGAGGTCGGCGGCAGCCAGGGCTGGGTCGCGTCGATGGCCTGGAGCCCGGTGTTCGACCATGACATCGCGCTCGCGCTGGTGGAGGGCGGGCACGGCCGGATCGGCGAGCGGCTGGCGGCGTACTCGCCGATGGACGGCAAGCGCGTGGCGGTCGATCTGGTCGCGCCGCACTTCTACGATCCGGACGGAGGGCGGCAGATTGGCTGATCCGATTGCGACCGTCGCAGCGGCCGGCACGGCGATTTCCCGGCGGGCGAACATCGTCCGCCGACTGGTGAAGCAGGCGACCGGGACGATGCGGCTCGACCCGGGACCCGGCGTCGACAGATTCGACCTCGCGCCGGGCGAAACGCTGCTGCTTGGCGACCCCGCCGCGCCGCTACCCGAAGCCGCATACGACGAACAGGCGGGAACCCTCGTCGTCGATCTTTCGGCCGCGCAGATCGCATTCCGGCTCGCGGGCCCGGCGGCGCGGCGGCTCGTCGCCAAGGGCGCCGCGATCGACCTGGACGACCGGCATTTCAGGGTCGGTGCCGGGACATACTGTCGTTTCGGCGCATTCCGGGTGCTGCTGCATCGGGTGGCGGCGGACTGTTTCGACCTTCATGTCGATCGCAGCCTGGGGGACGCGCTGCTGCGCTACCTCTTGGATCTCGGTGCCGAGTTCGGGGTCGTCTTCGCGGAGTAGCGGTGCGACCCGGCCGGCTTGGATGCTTTGGGGGAGGTGACCGATGGCTGACCCGGACGACCGGCGCAACCGACCCGGAATCGAAACCCGAGCGATCCATCACGGCTATGATCCGGCGACGGCGATGGGGGCGCTGAACCCGCCGATCTACATGACCTCGACCTACGTGTTCGACAGCGTCGAGGACGGCGCGGCGGTGATCGCCGGGACCAAGCCGGGATATCTCTATGGCCGCAGCCACAACCCGACCCAGGACATTCTGGAACGGCGGCTCGCCGACCTGGAGGGCGCCGAGGCCGGGCTGACCTTCGCCTCGGGCATGGGCGCCGTCTCCTCGACCCTGCTTTCGCTGCTGTCGTCGGGCGACCGGCTGGTCGCGCACCATACGCTCTACAGCAACACCCACGCGCTGGTGACCCAGGCGCTGCCGCGCTTCGGTGTCGACGTCGTCCTGGTCGACTTCGGCGACCTGGCGGCGGTCGAGGCGGCGATCGACGCCCGCACCCGGCTGGTCTATTTCGAGACGCCATCCAACCCGACCGTCGATATCCTCGACATCGAGGCGATCGCGTCGGTCGCCCGGCGCCATGGCGTGCCGACCGCGGTCGACAGTACCTTTGCGTCGCCGGTGGTTCAGCGCCCGATCGAGCATGGGGCCGATCTGGTGATCCACTCGCTGACCAAATACGCCAGCGGCCACGGCGACGTTCTGGCCGGCGCCCTGCTGGGCGATACCGAGCGGGTCGACACCGTTCGCGCCCACGGCCTGCGGTACATTACCGGGTCGGTGATTTCGCCGATGTCCGCCCATCTGGTGCTGCGCGGGCTGAAGTCGCTGCCGATGCGGATGCAGCGGCACGCGGAGAATGCGCTGGCGGTGGCACGGTTCCTCGATGACCACCCGAAGGTCGCCTGGGTCCGCTACCCCTGGCTCGAGAGTCATCCTCGCCACGACGTCGCGATTCGTCAGATGTCGAGCGGCAGCGCGATGATGTCGTTCGGCCTCGCAAGCGGGTTCGACGGTGCGGTGCGTCTGCTCGATCGTCTGCGCCTGGTGTCCCGGGCGGTGAGTCTCGGCGACGCCGAGTCGCTGATCATGCACCCGGCGAGCCTGGTCCGCGGCCGTGCCCGGAAGCATCCGGACGAACGGCCGGCGCACGGCGTGACCGACGACCTGATACGGTTCTCCGTCGGTCTCGAGACCGCGAGCGACATCATCGCCGACCTGGAAGCAGCTTTGGCCGGCGTCTGAAACCCGCGCCGTGCGCAGAGTGTGGTGCAGCCAGGGACCCGACGCAGGGCCACCCTGGCCGAATGAACGATGGTTCGAGGCGGCTCGACGCTTCGATCCAAGACCGGGAGGCTGACATGGCCACGAAGGGTGTCGATCCAACCTCTGTCTCCGGCAAGATGCCGACGGTTGACGAGACCGTCGAACTGCTGGTGGTCGGTGCCGGTCCGGCAGGCTGCTCGGCGGCGATCGAAGGCGCCCGCCGTGGCCTCTCGGTGATCCTGGTCGACGAGAACCCGGTCGATGTCGAGACCATGAACGAGCATGTGCCGCTGTCGTTCGGCGGGCGCATGACCGGGGCCGTGCGCAATCGCAATGCCATGACCGAGGCTGTGCTGGCGGCGTCACCGCTGATCGCCGACGCCTTCGAGGCGGGGGTCGACGTGCGTCTCGGCACCGCCTGCTGGGGCCTGTTCGTGGCGACGCCGACGGCAGCCTGGGTCGGCCGGCCGGTCGCCGGACTCGTCGACGCCGACGGCGTCCGCCACGTCGGCTTCGACCACGTGATCGTCGCCACCGGCAGCCGCGACATGGGCCTTGCCTTCCCGGGCTGGGATTTGCCCGGGGTGATGGGCGCCGTCGCCGCTCGCCGGCTCGCGACCGTCTACGGTGCGCTCGATGCCAGGCGGGTGGTGATGATCGGCAGTGGGGCGGAGGCATTGCTGTCGGTGCTCGACCTGCTTGCGGCCGGCGTGAGCGTCGCCGCCGTGATCGAGGTTGCCGACCAGCCGGTCGGACCGTCCGAACTGGTTGACCGGGTCGCCGGACAGGGCGTCGAGTTGCTGACCGGCCACGTGGTCGTCCGGGCGACCGGCGGCGCCGTGGCGGACGGGGTGGCCGGGCTCGTGGTCGCCGCGCTGGACCCGGACGGGCGGCGGATCGCCGGCAGCGAACGAAGCTTCGACTGCGATACCGTGGCGCTGGGCGTCGCCGCGGTGCCGGTCATCGACCTGCTGGAGTCCGCCGGCTGTCGGACGGTGTTCGACGCGGCGCGCGGTGGACATGTCCCGGTCGTGGCGCCCGGTGGGGCGACCAGCATCGCAGGCGTCCACGCGGTCGGCGACGCCGCCGGCATCTGGGCGGCGAAGTCGATCGATCCCGAGGTCGCGATAGCCGAGGCGCGGCGCGCGGTCGCCTCGATCGTCGACGGGTCGCCCGACAGCGCCGAGGCGCCGTCGCTTCCACCGGTCGATCTGGACGGCACCCTGAAACGCTGGGTGCAGGCGAGCGTCATCGACGCGGATGGCGCGTCGCATGTCTGCCAGTGCGAGGAGGTCACCGCCCGCGACGTTCTGGAGGTCCGGCCGCCGCGCTATCTCGGCTGGGAGGCGTCCACCCAGAAGCCGACCGACCTGCGCACGATGCTCGGCAACGGCCCGCCCAGCCCGGATCAGGTCAAGCGGCTCACGCGGGCCGGCATGGGGACCTGCCAGGGCCGCCGCTGTCGCGAGCAGGTCGCGGTCCTGTTGGCCTTGGAGGCTGGCGTGCCGCTCTCCGACGTCGCGGTGGCGAGCTATCGGCCGCCGGTCCGGCCGCTCCGCCTCGACCAGATGACCGATCGACGCGAGCAGCCGGCGATGACCGAACATTGGCAGGCCTGGTTCGGCATCGACACGATGTGGCTCGCGCCATGGGAACTGGGGGCCGACGGACGGCCGTTGGAGGTCGACGATGACTGACGCGATGCAGGATCGGCCGACCGGGACGGACGAACCGGTCACCGGTGCCGACGTGGTCGTGGTCGGCGGCGGGGCGACCGGGCTGAGCGCCGCCTGGTGGCTGGCGCGCGCCGGCGTCGACGTGGTCGTGGTGGAGGCCGGGATCGTCGGGTTCGGGGCCTCGGGCCGGAACGGCGGCGGCTGTACTCACGGCTACAGTCCGCTGTTCCTGGAGGAGCAGCGTCTCTGGCCGATGATGGACGACCTGCTCGGGTACCCGACCGAGTTCCGCCGCGAGCGGGTGCGGATCGCCTTCGACGAGGCGCAGATGCAGCGCTTCGAGCGGATGCGCGAGATCGGCGACCGGCTCGGCCTGCGCTCAGAGAAGCTCGATCCCGGGCAGCTGAAGGATCTGGTGCCGCTCGCCGGCGACACCTCGATCGGCGGCTATCACCACGCCTTCGGCGGCCATGCCAACCCGCACCGGACCGTGCAGGCCTATGCCTGGGCGATCCAGGACCATGGCGGCCGGGTGCTTCAGCACACCAGGGTCGAGGGCTTCCGACAGGCCGGCGGCAATGTCACCCATGTCGAGACCACCGCCGGGCCGATCGCCTGCCAGCGCCTGGTGATCGCAGCCGGCCCCTATACCGGCGTGCTGTCTGCGATGCTCGGGGCCGAGGTGCCGGTGGCGCCGGCCCGGGCCGAGATGATCGTCACGGAGCCGTTGCCGCTGATGCCGCTCGGCGGGGTCGACGGCAACGGGCTCTACGGCCGTCAGACCCTGCGTGGAAACCTTGCCTACGGCGGCGGCCCGCACGAGTGGTTCGACCTCGACGACATGGCCGGACGGCGGCCGCAGTCGTCACCGGTCACCCGGGGTATCGCCAAGCGCGTCGCCGAGCTGTTCCCGAAGGCGGCACACGCCAAGGTCATCCGCAGCTGGGCAGGCTTCATCGAGAACACCCCGGACGGCCGACCGGTGATCGACCGCTTGCCGACGGTCGACAATGTCGTCGTCGCCACCATGTCCAGTGTCGGATTCGGCCTGTCGCCGGCGAGCGGCCACGCGATCCAGCAACTCGTCACCGACGGCGCCTGCGCGTTTACGGACCTGACCACGTTCTCGCTGTCGCGCTTCGACGGTCTCGATCCCAATTGGCGGCGGGAGCTCGGGTGGGTGCGGTCCGGACCAAACCCCGAGAGCCCCGACGTCGGATAGACCGAGAGGCCATCGTCACGAACACTGTGCCGGCGCGCAATTTCAGCACGCCGGACGGGCTGGTGCGGGTTTTCGGCGCGATTGTTCGGGCGGCAACCGGAACGGCCGCCCGAGGGCAGCCGTTCCGATCGGCAGGGTCAGACGAGGGTCGCGTCGGTCGCTGCGGTAATCTCCTCGGTGGAGACGCCGGGAGCGGTCTCGACCAGTTTCAATCCGCCCTCGACGACGTCGAGCACGCCGAGATTGGTGATGATCCGGTCGACGACTCCGGCGCCGGTCAACGGCAGGGTGCAGGATTTCAGGACCTTCGACTCGCCCTTCTTGTTGGTGTGGTCCATCACCACGACCACGCGGCCGACGCCGGCCACCAGGTCCATTGCCCCGCCCATGCCCTTGATCAGCTTGCCGGGGATCATCCAGTTCGCGAGGTCGCCATTCTCCGCCACCTCCATGGCGCCGAGAATCGCCATCGCGATCTTGCCGCCACGGATCATCCCGAACGAGGTCGCGCTGTCGAAATAGGCGGTTCGGGCGAGTTCCGTGATGGTCTGCTTGCCGGCGTTGATCAGGTCCGGGTCAACCTCGTTGTCGAGCGGAAAGGGCCCCATGCCGAGCATGCCGTTCTCGGACTGCAGCGTGACGTCGACGCCTTCCGGAATGTAGTTGGAGACCAGGGTCGGGATGCCGATGCCGAGATTGACATACATGCCGTCCTTCAGCTCCTGGGCGGCACGGGCCGCCATCTGATTGCGATCCCATGCCATGGTCAGGCCTCCCTCACGGTGCGCTGCTCGATGCGTTTCTCATGCTCGCCCTGGATCAGGCGGTGCACATAGATGCCCGGGAGATGGATCAGGTCCGGGTCGAGCGAGCCGCGCGGGACGATCTCCTCGACCTCGGCGATGCAGACCTTGCCGCAGCTGGCGGCCGGCGGGTTGAAATTCCGCGCCGTCTTGCGGAACACCAGGTTGCCGGTGTCGTCGGCCTTCCAGGCCTTGACGATGGAGAGATCGGCGACCAGCGCGCGCTCCAGGATATAGGTAACCCCGTCGAACTCCTTGTGCTCCTTGCCCTTGGCGATGTCGGTGCCGACGCCGGTCTTGGTGTAGAATCCGGGAATACCGGCGCCGCCGGCCCGCATCCGTTCGGCGAGCGTGCCCTGGGGGTTGAACTCGACCTCCAGCTCGCCGTCGAGATACTGCCGCATGAACTCGGCATTCTCGCCGACATAGGAACTGATCATCTTTTTCACCTGCCGGGTCTGCAACAGGATGCCGATCCCGAAATCGTCCACACCGGCATTGTTCGACGCGAAGGTGAGGTTCTTGGTGCCTGCGTCCTTGACGCCTTGCAGCAGCAGTTCCGGAATGCCGCAAAGGCCGAACCCGCCGGCGGCGACCAGCATCCCGTCGAACAGCAGCCCATCAAGCGCGGATCGCGCATCAGGGTAGATTTTGTTGGCCATCAGGCCGCTCCCTCGGCTGGAGAATGTTACGCGCTTCGGCGGTCCTGGCCGCCGGTCGCTGAAGGCTATCACAAGGCATTGCCGCGCGAACGCCCCGCGGCAGATGAGGCCGGCCGGCACTTTTGACTCTCGGTACCACCAGTACCCGGGGCCGGTCGCGCGGCGGCCGGGAGGACCGGTTGTCCGCCGCCGCGCATACGCTTCAACCTCAGCGGCCGGTGCGATGTCAAGAACCTCCAGGCCGGGCTCGGTCCCGAAATCGGTGCCCCGGCATTGTCGGCACCGCCAATAAGCAGATGTCCTTAGATAGCTCGTTAACATCCTTGGTATAAAAGCTCCGAACAGCGGTGCCGTCGCGGCCGCTACGGTGGACGCCCGGTCGGGTGGTCCGGTGCCGCGGTCGGCATCCCGCGGCGATCCGTTCGCGGCACCCAGGCGCAGCCTGGTGGCCCGTGGTCGCCCGGGTGCCGCCTGCCGGAGCTTGATGAACGTGCTGCCAGCGACTGCCAAACGGTCCGCTTCGGAACGGTTCACGGCCGCGATGGTCCTGGCGTTGTGCGCGTTGATGACCGTCGGCGTGGTCGTCTACCTGTCGCTGTCGCGGGAGCGCCTGCTCGACCGGACGCGCTCCGAGGCGTCGACGCTGGTGGAGACGATCGCGCAGCACGCCGAGCGCTCCATCCACGAGGTCGACCTGTCGATCCGGGCGGCGCGCGAGGCGGCCGAGGCCGGGGCGGAACCTGCCCGACTGCACGTGATGCTGGCCGACTACCAGCGCTCGCTGCCGCAGGTCGCGCAGCTCGTGATACTGGGCGCTGACGGCCAAATCATCGCCGACGCCCCCCGGGATGGAACGGCCCGGCTGCCGGGATCCATCGCCGCGGCCTTCCGGACGGTCGCGGCCAGCCGATCCGACGGTCTCCTGCTGGGGGCGCCGATCGACAATCCGGTGCTCGGAAGCTGGACGATGACCGTCAGTCGCCGGACGACCGGGACCGACGGCTCGTTCGACGGCGCGGTGATCGCGCTGGTCCGTTTCGACTACTTCTCGTCGTTCTACCGATCGCTGAGCTTCCAGGGGCCGACCACGATCCTCAGCCTGCTGGACGGCGAGACCCGGTTGCTCGTGCGCTACCCCAGCAATGCCGAGCTGCTCGGACGCCGGCTGCCCTCCTACCGCATCCTGGACGCGGCGATCGAACCCGGGCGCCGACTTGAGGTCCGCTCCCTGGTGATGCTGGATGGGGGCGTTCGGCACGCCTACGTCCGCCAGGTGGGGCGATTCCCGCTGTTCGTGCTGGTCGGCGTCGATGAAGCGACCCTGCTGCTCCCATGGCGGACCGAGGCGGCAGCCTTCGCGTCGGTCCTGCTGGTGCTGGTGGCGGTCATCGGCTGGTTGGGCTGGCTCGGGATCCGCCAGATGGGACGGACCCGAAAATCCGAGTTGGCGGTGGCGCGGCACGCGGCCTGGCTCGACGCGACCATAGACGCGATCGACCAGGGTATTACGGTGTTCGACGGCGGCGCGCGGCTGGTGGCCTGGAACCGACACGCCGAGACGTTGCTGGGCATCCCGGAAGGTCGCTTCAAGGTTGGTCTGCACCTCGCTGACCTGATGCGGGACAACAGGCTCAGGGGCGAGTTCGGCGTGTCCGACGTCGAGGTGGAGACTCTGATCGGCGAGCGGCTGGCGGCAGCGCTCGGCCCTGACGGCGAGGTCTACGACCACCGTCGGCCGAACGGCCGGATCGTGGAGATCAGGCGGACTCCGATGCCATCGGGCGGATTCGTGACGTCGTATCGCGACGTAACCAGCGAGCGGCAGGTGTCTCGTGTCCTGCAGCGGCGTGCCGAAATCCTCCGCATTCTACATTCGATCGCGCAGGCGGCGAACGAGGCTCCGGACCTGGCCGGCGCGATGCGCCGGACCTTGCAGTTGATCGCCGAGGGTGCGGGATGGCCGGTCGCTGTTGCGTATCGTCTGGTCCCGGGGGACGAGCCGACGCTGGCTCCCGCGCATTGGCATCTCGCCGACCACGACCGCTTCGACGCCTTCCGGATCGCCGCCTCGGAACTACGGCTCACGGCCGGGCAGGGGATTGCCGGCGCGGTACTCGAGTCCGGAGAACCGCTCACGATCGCCGACCTGACGGATGATACGCGGTCTCGAGGCAATTCCCTGGCTGTAACTGCCGGCCTGCGTGCGGCGTTCGCGGTCCCGGTCCTCGAGCGGCGACGGGTCGTCGGCGTCCTGGCATTCTTCTCCGACCAGCACTACGCCGGGGACTATTTCCTGTTCGATGTGCTGGACACCATCAGTGCCCAGATCAGCCGGGTGGCGGACCGCGAGCGCTCCGAGGCGACTCTCAGGGCCCGGGAGCTGCGATTGCGGTCGGTGTTCGAGAGCGTTGACGAAGGTCTGCTAACCATCGACGAAGACGGCCGCATCGAGTCGTTGAACCCAGCGGCCGAGACCATGTTCGGGATCCGGGCCGAGGATGCGCCGGGATGCGACATCCGTCGATTGATCGCCGACGGCGAGGCCCGCTTCGCGGGCGCCGGGGTTATCGACCGTCTGATCCGGTCGTCATCGGAAGGCTCCATGACAGACCTGGAGGGGTGCCGGACGGATGGCAGCCGGTTCCCGATCGAATTGACGGCACGCGACATGCAACTCGACGATCGGCGTCTGGCGGTGGTGGTGGTCCGCGACATCTCCGAGCGTCGCCGGATCGACCGCCTCAAGAACGAGTTCGTCTCGACCGTCAGTCACGAACTCCGCACGCCGCTCACGTCGATCTCGGGCGCGCTCGGCCTGCTGGCCGGCAACGTCGCTGGCGAGCTCCCGGTGCGCGCCAGGTCGTTGGTCGAGATCGCGCGAAACAACAGCATCCGGCTGGTTGCCCTGATCAACGACATTCTCGATCTTGAGAAGATCGAGGCCGGGCGGATGGAGTTCAGGATCGACGAGGCCGACCTGGTCGACCTCGCCCGGCAGGCGATCGATGCGAACCGCGCCTACGCCGAGAAGCATCAGGTCGAGTACCGGCTGATCGAACCGACGACCCCGAGCATCGTTTCCGTCGATCCCGGCCGTATCATGCAGGTCTTCGACAACCTGCTGTCGGACGCCGCGAAGTTTTCGCCTGCCGGCGGGATCGTCGATGTGGCGGTCGCCCATGCCGGCGATGCGCGCGCCCGGGTCGAGGTGACCGATCGCGGAGACGGCATACCGGCGGCTTTCCGGTCACGCATCTTCGAGAAGTTTTCGCAGGCCGATTCCACCGACAGCCGCGCCAAGGGCGGGACCGGTCTCGGGCTGAACATCGTGAAGTCCATCGTCGAGCGCTCCGGCGGAACCGTCGGCTTCGACACCGCCGAGGGTCAGGGGACCACCTTCTGGTTCGAGATACCGCTGGCCGGCCATGTCGATGCCGGGGAGTCGACCGACGACGTCGTGCCGCTGGCCGGGAACCTGACCAGCCAGGCCCTCTGCCTGATCGGCGACGACGATGCGTCCGGGCCGATCGTCCGAGTGCTTTCGGCCGAGGGATTCTCCGTCAGGCGCTACGCCACGATCGACGGCGTTCGCCGAGCGATCCGAGGCGGCCGCGCCGACGTCCTTGTCATCGATCTGGAAGTTGCCGGCCACGAAGGCGTGGACCTGATCCGGGAGCTTCGCAGCAACGAGGCGACCAGGGAACTGCCGGTGATCCCGGTCTGCACCCGCCGAACCGGCGACGATCTGACCGGCGGTACCGCCATGATCGGCGACTGGCTGGAGGTCCCGGTCGACGAGCGGCGCCTCGCCGACGCGCTCCGCCTGGTCTTCGACGGCGGCACCGATCCGGCCAGGATCCTGCACGTCGAGGACGATCCCGACATCGTCGAGGTCGTTCGGGTCGCCCTCCGCGGGGTGGCACTGATCCATGCGGTCCCATCCCTGGAACGGGCTCGCGAACTCCTGCGCGAACAGGCGTTCGACGTGATACTCCTCGATCTTCAGCTCGAGGATGGCAGCGGCGCCGACCTTATTCCCACGCTGAGCGTCGGATCCGAGGATGCCGTGCCTGTCATCCTGTTCTCGGCATCCGAACCGCCGGCGCAACTGATCGACCGGGTGGCCGATTCCCTGTTGAAGTCCAAGACCTCGCTCGACGCGTTGCGACGGTCGGTCGGTCGGATCGCCAGCCGTAACCGGCGCCGGAACGTCGAAGCCGGCGAATTGGGAAGCCGCGAGACATGAGTGAACCCGAGCTTTCGCGAATTCTCTACGTCGAGGACGACCCGAGCATCCTGGAGATTGGCCAGTTGGCCCTGGAGGCCGTCGGCGGGTTCATCGTCGAGCCCTGCAGTTCGGGACGGGAAGCCCTTGACAAAGCGGCGGGGTTCCGGCCGCAGTTGATCCTTATAGATGTGATGATGCCGGATATGGACGGGCCGACCACGCTGGTCAGGTTGCGCGGCATCCCGGCAATCGCCGATGTACCGGCGGTTTTCCTGACGGCCAAGGTGCGACCGGCCGAAGTCGCGAGCTATCTGAAGCTGGGAGCGATTGATGTGATCGCCAAGCCATTCGATCCCATGACCCTCGCCGACCAGATCCGGGCGCTCTGGGAGAAAACGGTTGGCTGACCCGAAGGAACTCCTGGCGCGGCGGCTGGAAGCCTTGAAGGCAGACTACCGGCGGCAGTTGCCCGAGCGGATCGAAGAATTGCGGACTGCCCTCGCCGCCGCCAGCGCGGTCGATGACGAGCGCCGTGCCGCCGCCCTGGTGGACCTGCGGCGGGTCGCGCACCGCCTCGTAGGTTCCGGCAAGACCTTCGGGCTGCCGCAAGTCAGCGACGGTGCCGCGCCGATCGAGCAGGCCGCCGATGCGATACTGGATGGCAGTCTTGCGTTGGCCGACGTCGATCTCGGATCGATGATCGATCGGCTGAACGATCAGGGCGTCGCGACTGCCGTGGTCCCTTTTCGGGAAGCACCGAGCAGTTTGCGGCCGGTTGCGCGGGCGGCGCGTCCGGAGCCGGCCGCCGAGATCGGGTTGATCTGGCTCGCCGGCTTCGATGAGGACGCTGAGCGTTCGCTGTCCGTGGAACTGGTGCGCTACGGGTTTCGGACTGAGCGCATGGCGGTGGCGGCATTGTCGAAGGAGATTGCCAGCCGCCGCCCGGCCGCCGTGCTGGCCGGATTTGCGGCGCTTCTCGACGCCGGCATGGAGCGCTGGAGCGACCCGTTCACGCCGCTGGTGGCGATCGCCGCGGACAGCGGCATCGCGACCCGGCTGGCGGCGGTGCGCCAGGGCGCGAGTGGGTTCCTCACCCCGCCTGTCGATCCGGATCAGGTGGTCGATCTCCTGGACCGGCTGCTCGAAAGGATCGACCCCGAGCCGTACCGGATCGTCCTTGTCGAGGATGACGACATCCTGGCGTCGTCGTTCATCGCCAGCCTGGAATCCGAGGGCATGAAAGTCGATCGGCTCGCCGATCCGATGCAGATCCTGGATGTGTGCAAAACCGCGCTACCGGACGTGATCGTCACCGATCTCTATCTGCCGGAGGCCGACGGCATCGAGATGGCGCAGGTCATCCGGCAGCACGGTGGATTCGGCGATGTGCCGATTCTGTTCGTATCCTCCGAGACCAACCTGAACCGGCAGTTGGCGGCGCGCCGCCTGGGTGCCGACGATTTCCTGACCAAGCCGCTGACCAGCGACCAGCTCGTGACCGCGGTGACTGCCCGGGCCGTCCGGCACCGCGAGCTGCGCCGGACCATGGATCGGGATTCGCTGACCGGGCTGCTGAACCATGCTCGCACGGCGGCCCGGCTGGAGCGCGAGATCGCGCGTTGCCGCGCCAGTGGCGATCCGCTGGCGGCGGCGGTCATCGATCTCGACCACTTCAAGCAGGTGAACGACACCTACGGCCACGCGGCCGGTGACAAGGTGCTGCGAACCATGGCGCGATTGCTGCTGCAACGTCTGCGCGGCAGCGACACCGCCGGCCGTTTCGGCGGCGAGGAGTTCGTCGTGGTGCTGCCGGGGGCGGACGCGGAGGCCGCCTACAACGTGCTGGATTCCCTGCGCCGGAGCTTCGCGGCCATCGAGCACGTCAATGGCGACCGGCGCTTTTAGGTGACCTATAGCGCCGGCCTCGCGATGCTACGGGAAGACGACGACCAGTTGACGATCCTGGCCAGGGCCGACGCGGCACTCTACGAAGCCAAGCGCGGCGGCCGCAATCGGATCGGGCTGGAGTAGGTCGGTCGATGTGGCTAGGCAATTCCAGATGGGTTGTAGGCTGTGGATTTCCGCCGCAGGCATGCCCCGACACGTTCGACGAGGGTTTCGGCATCGACCGGTTTGATCAGGAACGAAGTCGCGCCGAGGGCCTTTGCTCGGTGCACGGAGTCGGACGTCTGGTGGATGGTCGAGAATATCACCGGGCAACGGATCTCCGGGTGGTTCCGGCGTATGCTCTCCAGGGTCTCGAATCCGGTGACGCGCGGCATGTCGATATCCAGGATCAGCAGTGCTGGATGGATCCTGTTCAGCAGCGTCAGGCAGGCGTCGCCATCGTCGGCGGTGAAGACGTTGAAACCCGCGGACTGAAGCGTGGCTTTGTAAAAACGTCGCAGGTCCGCATCGTCATCCGCCGCGATGATCGTCCCTCGGACCTTGACGTCGCCAGCCCGCTCCATGTTCTCGGCTTTGGTTGTAAGAATCTGTCGCATCGGAGCCGGCATTATAGGTTCCGCGACGCTGCCGGGCAAAGCGGTGAGGAAATCGCGATTGGATGTGATTCATGATGGCCAACCCGGATCGCCTGACACACCAGAAACGCCGCGACCGTCGTTCGAGTCGGAGCGGCCTGGTCGCTTCGATCAATCGCCAGGATCATCCGGTGATAAACTACGCCGTGGGCGGCCTGTTGCTGGGTGAGTGCTGGCTGCCGATCATGACCGGACAGCGGGTTTTCGTTACTCTTTTCGAACGGACCAGGCCGAAGGAACGGGTCTTCGTGTATGGAATTGTCGTCCGGCTGGACCGATTGACGCACGAGGTCGCGCTGGATTTCGAAAAGCCCGGTACCGAGACGTTCTCGTTCCTGGAGAGACTTCAGTCCCGATCGGTCGGGGCGGCCCGCCGGCCGCCGCCGCCGCCGCGCGGAATGCTCGGGTGGCTGCGACGCCTGACCGGCCGACGGCACCCGGTCAGGCGCGTGAGATAGGGCAACCCGATCGGGGAGACTGGCATGGCGCATTTCGTGGTTACCGGAGGATGCGGGTTCATCGGCTCGCATCTCGTCGACTCCCTGCTCGGCCGCGGCGACCGGGTTACCGTGCTCGACGACCTGTCGACCGGGAAACGATCCAACCTGAAGGCGGGGGCGACACTGGTGGTCGGCGATGTCGCCGACCCGGACGCGGTCCAGGGCGTTGCCGCCGGTGCCGACGGTATCTTCCATCTGGCGGCAGTGGCGTCGGTGCAGCGCTGCAACGAAGCCTGGCGCGAGAGCCACAAGGTCAACCAGACCGGCACGATCGACGTGCTCGAGGCCGCCCGCGACGTCGGTCGGATCCCGGTGGTCTACGCCTCGTCGGCGGCGATCTACGGCGACAACCCCAGCACCCCGCTGCGCGAGACCGAGGCGCCGCGGCCGTTGACGGCGTACGGCGTCGACAAATACGGCTCCGAGCTGCATGCCGGTGTGGCAGGCCGGATCCACGGGGTGCCGACCTTCGGCTTCCGCTTCTTCAACGTGTTCGGGCCGCGCCAGGACCCGTCCAGCCCGTATTCCGGCGTGATCTCGATCTTCGCCGACCGGATGATCAACGGGCGCGACATCGTGATCCACGGGGATGGCGGGCAGACCCGCGATTTCGTCTATGTCGGCGATGTCGTCGAGCACCTGCTGGCCGGCATGGCGGCGGCCGATGTCGCAGCACCGGTCGCGAACGTCTGCACCGGTCGCGAGACCTCGGTCCTGCAACTGGCCCACACGCTGCGCGACCTGACCGGGTATACCGGCACGATCTCGCATGGCGCGGCGCGGGCCGGCGATATCCGAATCTCGGTCGGCGACCCTGAATTCGCGATAGAGCGGCTTAACAGGCGTGCGAAGATCGGTCTCGCCGCCGGCCTGTCCGAACTGCTAGCCGCGCAGATCGGGTAATGTCCGCGGGATCGAGCGAAGACCAAGGCAACATGGGGGCTGGAATGGACTACAGCATCGAACCGGCGGGCGACCAGATCCGGATCTCGGTGAATGGCGACCTGGACGCCGCGATGGTTCAGGACATGCGCGCCGCGGTCGATGAGTTCGTGGGCGACTCCCGGACGCTGGTGATCGACCTGTCGCGGGTCGATTTCATCGATTCGGCGGGCGTCGGCCTGATCGTGAGGGCCTACAAGGCCCGTCAGGCGGCCAAGGCGGCAATGGCGATCGTGGGGGCATCCGGACAGCCCAAGGAGTTGCTGCGGACGACCCAGATCGACCGTCTGATCCCGTTCCACGCGTCGCTCGACGAGGTCACGCGCGCCTGATCGGCGTCAGCGCCCGATGACCAGCACGCTGACATCGTCGGATGGTGCGCCGTTGGCCGAATCCGGGCCGTGCCGGCCGAGCAGTTCCTTGACGGCTTCGGCCGGCGTGCAGGTGCCGAGGCCGCGAACCTGCTCGAACAGGCGCCTTGCGGCCTCTGCCGGGTCGCGCCGCGCCGATCCCACTTCGGTCAGGCCGTCGGTGTAGGCGATCAGCCGGTCGCCCGGGGACAGCACGATCTGCCGCGACGGGAACGTCAGCTCCTCCGCAAGCCCCAGCAAGGGGCCGCCGATCTCGACCCAGGACGGCTCGCCCTGTGACAGGCGGACCGGAAACGGATGGCCGGCAGATGCGATGTCGACGCTGCCGTCGCCGTCGATCGCGAGGATCTGGGCGGAAACCACGGTCTGCGCGTAGGTCGGGTCGTTGAACAACGCATCCGACAGCGCCGACATCAGCTGATCCACGGCCACCGCGCCAGAAGCATTGTGCGCGATCGAGCGGAAATAGGCGGCGACGCCATGGGCGAAGAACCGTGCCGCCAGCCCATGTCCCATCACGTCGGCCAGCAGCACCACGGTCCGCCCGGCGACCTTGAGCGCCTGAACGATATCCCCGCCGCCGGCGGAGGCTGAGACAGAGCCGGCACCCAACAGCACGACGCCGACTTTCGCCGGCACCTGGACCGGCAGCGACTCGGTTGCTTCCTTCGCCCCCTCGAGCGCCAGGCGTTCGCGCAGGCTGCGGGACCGCCGCACCAGCCGGCGGGCGGTTCGGACCAGGACCGGACCGTTGACCGGCTTCGAGATGAAGTCGTCGATGCTGAGGTCGCCCGCGAGGTCTGCGGTATCGTCGTCGCCGCGCGCCGTCAGGAACACGAAGGGTATCGTGTCGGTCCGATGCTCCTTCGCCATCTCGCGCCGAAGCTGGAACCCGTCCATGTCGGGTATCTCGATGTCGCTGACGAGGAGATCGGGTGGATGGCTGCGCAGCAGCCGGAGTGCCTGATCGGCCCGGCCGTAGTCCACGACCTTGAACTCCTCGCTGAGCACGAGCTTCAGCAGGATCCGCTGCACCGGATCATCCTCGACCACGACGACCAGCGGTTTGAGGATTTCCGACGCGCGCGGCGGAAACGTCAGGGTGAGCACGTTCGACTCACCCGTCGCCGCGAAGCCCGGAATGTAGGTGTAGTCGGGGAAACGGGTGCCGATGAAGCGCAGCCCCATGCCGCTCGATCGAATGCTCGTCCGCCGGTCGGCCCAGGTGGCGAGGGCAATGTAGCCGTCGAAGTTGTCGAACGCGCCACCGTCGTCCGCGATCTCCAGCGTCCAGCTGCTCCCTTCCTGGCCGAGACGCAGGCTCAGGGTCGTCGGCGCCGGCTTGCCGTGCGCGATCGCATTGGTCGCGTGCTCCTGGAACGCCAGCATCAGGTCCTGGGCGGCGCGGTCGGGCATGCCGATGCTGGCCAGCCGGTCGCGCAACTGGTGCCGGAACGACCGGACCGTGAACAGTGTCGGATTCCGCTCCGTGGCATCCAGGAGAAGGGCCATCTCGCTCATTCGACGGTGACCGACTTGGCCAGGTTGCGCGGCTGGTCGACGTCGGTGCCGCGCTGGACGGCGGCATGGTAGGCGAGCAGCTGGAGCGGCAACGCGTAGACGATCGGCGCGATGAACGGGTCGACCGCCGGGATCGCCAGCGGGAACTCGACCGCATCGCCGAGCCGTTCCAGGCCAATCGGGTCCGACAGCGCGATCACCCGGCCCTTCCGGGCCGCCACTTCCTGGATGTTGGCGGCGGTCTTGTCGAACCACGGGTCGACCGGTGCGACGACCAGCACCGGCATGTTCTCGTCGATCAGCGCGATCGGCCCGTGCTTCATCTCGCCGGCGGCGTAGCCTTCGGCGTGCACGTAGGACACCTCCTTCAGCTTCAGCGCCCCCTCGAGGATCAGTGGATACAGCGTGCCGCGCGCCATGTAGAGGGCGTGGTCCGAGCCCGACAGCAGTGCGGCCGCCGCCTCGAACTCGGGCTCGATCTGCAGGATGTCCGCCATGTGCTGCGGGGTGCGCAGGAGGGTCTCGGTCAGCGCCTTCTCGCGCTCCGAGTCCAGGCTGCCGCGGCTGCGCCCGACCACGATGGCCAGGCAGGCGAGCGCCACCAACTGGCTGGTGAAGGCCTTGGTCGACGCCACCCCGATCTCGGGGCCCGCATAGGTGCGCAGGGTGTAGTCGGCGGTGCGCGCCATCGTGCTGCTCGGCACGTTGACGATGGCGATGGTCTTCTGGCCCGCGGCCTTGGCGTATTCCAGGGCGGCGAGCGTGTCGGCGGTCTCACCGGACTGCGAGATCAGGATGGTGATCCCGTCGGTGGTCAGATACGGCCGACGATAGCGGAACTCCGAGGCGACCTCGACATCGGCGGCGATGTGGGCCAGGTCCTCCAGCCAGTAGCGGGCGACGCTGCCGGCGTAGAATGAGGTGCCGCAGCCGACGATCGAGATCCGCGACACCTTCGCGAAGTCGATGTCCAGGAACGGCATCTCCACGCGGTCGCCTTCGACCGTGATCAGCGACCGCAGGCGATCGCCGGCGACCCCCGGCTGCTCGAAGATTTCCTTGTGCATGAAGTGCCGGTGGCCCGCCTTGCCGATCACCGCGCCGGTCACATGGGTCGGCTTGATCGCCCGCTCGATCGGGTTGCCCACGAGATCGGTGACGGTCGCGCCGTCCAGCCGGATCTCGGCGACATCGCCGTCCTCCAGAAACGCGATCCGGTCGGTCAACGGTGCAAGGGCGATGGCGTCGGAGCCGATGAACATCTCGTCGTCGCCATAGCCGATGGCGAGCGGGCTGCCGTGCTTGGCGACCCACAAGCAGTCCGGCGCGTCGCGGAACAGGATCGCCAGGGCGTAGGCTCCGGTGAGACGCGCAAGCCCGGTACGGACGGCGTCTTCGATCGACAGGCCCTGGTCCAGCAGGTCGCTGAGCAGGTGCACGACGACCTCCGTGTCGGTCGCCGATCCGAACGGCCGGCCGCGCGCCTCGAGTTCCGCCCGCAATTCGCGGAAGTTCTCGATGATGCCGTTGTGGACGACCGCGACCCGGCCGTCGGAATGCGGGTGCGCGTTGATCTCGGTCGGCATGCCGTGGGTCGCCCAGCGCGTGTGCCCGATGCCGATCGATCCCGCCAGGGGATCGTCTCGAAGCCGGGCTTCCAGGTTGCGCAGCTTGCCCTCGGCCCGCCGGCGCTCAATCTGTCCGTCCACGATGGTGGCGATGCCGGCGGAGTCGTAGCCGCGGTATTCCAGTCCCCGGAGCCCGGCGACCAGCCGCTCGGCGGCGTCTTCACGGCTGATGATTCCGACAATTCCGCACATCGGATGTCTCCACTACACCCCGTAGACCGAGGGATTGTTGCGAACGAACGCCAGATAGGGCAGGCGCGACATGACGCGAAGCACCAGGGCCATGGCGACCACGAAGGTGATCAGCGCGGCCACGAAGTAGCCGTAGCCGAGATAGGCGAAACCGAGATCGATGGTGAACCAGGTGGCGCCCGCGTTGGTAACCAGGAAGACCACCTGGACCATGAGCGCCGGCCGCCGCGCATCGAAATACTGCAACAGGATCATGCAGAACAGGATCAGCACGTGGAACAGGGCGCCCAGCACCCCGAAACGGAAGATCGCGATCTGCGCGTAGGATCCGCTGGTTGCGCCGACGATCTCGGGCGCCAGGAAGATCGCCAGGACGGCGATCACCGACTGCAGGATCAGCACCGATCGCAGGCCGTTGAGCACGGTCCCGATCAGGCGCGTCTGGTTGTCGTTGATCTGTCCGAGCGTCCCATGATCGCCGATGTCGCGGTAGAAGCGCTGGTAGTCCTCGAAGAACTCGGTCTCGACCGTGACCATGAACACCGCCAGCGCCGGCACGATCGTCAGGTAGGCCAGGAACATCGCGCCGTCATAGGGCGGGTTGGTGACAAGTCCGTTGGCGACCACGACCTGCCCGGGCGCGGTCCAGACGATCCACTTGTCGACCCAGACCGCGAGGTTGAAGACGAGGCCGCCGAGGGCCAGGTCCCAATGCCGTCGAACATAGGACAACAGTGCCAGCGGCCGCTGCAGGGGAAATCGGTACTCGGCGAGCACGGTGCCCATGATCACCACCAGGGTGACCGCCAGCCCGATCGTGAAACCGGCCAGCGCGCCGTCCGGGCCATACCGCAGGCCGAGCCAGGAGGCCGACCCGAAAGCTGCGATCATGCCGACGCAGAACGCGACGGTGACCCGCACATAGGCCTTGAGCGCGGACAGGAACAGCGCGGTGATCCACACGCCCGAGATCACCGCGTAGTTGGCGATCGCCAGCGCGATCGTCGTGGCCGGCAGGGTGCACACCAGCGTGTAGAACGGCACCGCGATCAACAGGCCGGGCAAGGTCCCGAGGATGATCGCCGCCAGCAGCAGGCCGGTCGCGGTTTCCAGCTTCTTCTCGAACACCCGGTCGGCAAGGTAGCGGGTGGCGACCAGGATCACCGGCCCGGTGACGATCAGCGACGCCGAGAAATTGTAGATGACGATGGACCCGAACAGCTGGTGCGCCTCGCGGCCGAGCGCCTGGGCGAGTACCGCGTTGATGCCGACCAGCGCGCCGACGGTTACCAGCCATGGCCCGGCGGCGACGAACAGCGAGTGACCGTAACCGGTGACGATGCCGAGCAGGTCGTCGCGCCGCGTCAATCGGCGGAGCGTGAAGCCGATGCCGGCCATCAGTCGGCTCCCGCGAGTTCCCGCGGATCGCGGTCCGGGGCCGCGATCATCCGCTCGTAGAGGGTGCCGTAGACCCGGTCGATGACGGTCTTGTTGTAGGACCGGTTCACCCGTTTCCGGATCGCCGCGCTGCACTGCTGCCACCAGTCGCGGTCCAGCAGCAGGCGTGACAGCGCCTCTGCCGTCGCGACCGGCGAGGACAACCCGACGACCGCGCCGCCGTGTCCGAGCGGAGGGTTCTCGGTCGCCGGTCCCTCGATCATCTCGCGGCAGGCTCCGACATCGGAGGTGACCGACGGCACGCCGGCGGCGCCGGCCTCCAGGATCACCAGCGGCTGCGCCTCGCTGATCGAGGTCAGGGCCAGGACGTCGATCCGTCCGAGATAGTCCGCGATCCGGACACGGCCGAGGAACTTCACGTGATTTTCCAGGCCGAGGTAGCTCACCAACGTACGGCACTCCTCGGCATACTCGGCGTCCTCGTCATCTGGCCCGAGGATCAGCGCTTCGACGTCCGGGACGCTCCGTCGCAGCGCGTCGACGGCCCGTATATAGGTCTTCACGTCCTTGATCGGCACAACCCGGCCGATAAGGGCGATGCAGGGTCGCCGCGGCTCGACCGACCGCTCTATGGCACCATACATCGCCGCATCGATGCCATTGGGGATTATCCGCAGACGGTCGGCAGGGGCGCCGTCGGCGAGCTGGAGGCGCTGGTTGCCGCCGAACAGGGTGGTGATCTCGGTGCATGCCTCGTAGCAGATGCGCGCGTAGCTCTGGAACGACTGCATCCAGAGCTGCCGGAGGTCCCAGCGTGGCGCCTCGATGGCGAACCAGTCGTCGGCGGCGTCGTAAAGCCACTCGGCCATGGTAATCTCGATCCGGCGCTCGTTGGTGTAGATGCCGTGCTCGGTCAGCACCGCCGGGCGACCGGTCTCGATCGCGGCGCGGGCCGCCACCAGCCCGGCATAGCCGGTCGAGATGGTGTGGTACATACGGGCCGGCGGGAGCGGGCAGAGCAGCGCCACGAACAGCCCGCCATGCAGGGCCCGCCAGGTCCAGAAGAACTCCAGGAACGAACTCTCGGGCGCATTCTCCCGGTACATGGCGGTGATCATCGACCATGCCGCCTCGGAGTTCATCAGCGCCGGGCTACCGAGTCGACCGTGCACCTGCGCCAAGCGCTTGACCAGCCGGGTGAACGGCGGCAGGCCGGCACCCTTCTCGATCTCCAGGAGCATGGGGGTGATGTCGCGGGCGAGGGGGCCGGCCCCGATGGCCGTCCCGACCCGCCGGGGTCCCGAAAGCGGGACGTCGATGACGGCGTCGACATTGTCCGGCAACTCGTAGCGCCGCTGGCGGGGAGCGCTGTTCGCGACCAGGGCCATGATGGTGAAGCGCAGCGGGGCCTGAGCCTTGATCAGGTCCTGTACCCAGCTCGATACGCCACCGGAGACATAGGGATACGACCCCTCGAGGATCAGGCAGATGTCCGAAGGCTGCGGCCGCGGTCCCGTCACGGCGCGACCCCGTCCGCGGAGACCGGCTCCAGGTCCAGCAACTCGCCGATGTGCCAGAGGTTGATCGCCGGCCCGAGCGCGGCATGGCGGGGGTCGAGCGCGAGCTCCGCGAGGTCCGGGTGGTCCAGGTGGCGGCGCAGGTCGTTGAAGCGGCGGAGCCGGAACAGGCATTCGGCCTGCCACATCGCCGCCCGGGGATCGTCGACGGTGCCGATCACCGAGGCGAGCAGGGTTTCCGCCTCTTCGATCTTGCCGATCCGCAGCAGCAGCCGGCCCCTGGCCAGCTTGATCGCCGACGGATCGTCGGCGCCCAGGGTCTCGGCGCGCTCGTAGGCTGCCTGGGCATCCTGCATCGTCTGGAGCTGACGGTCGGGGTCCAGCACGCCCGCATAGGCGTAGTCGTCCAGGTGACGGGCGAGGGTCAGCCAGGTCTTGGCGTCCTGCGGCAGGGCGCGGGTGGTATCCTCGATCTCGACCCGACGGTTGTGGTAGCGCTCCTCGATCGTCGCGGCAGCGGTCGCGGCCTGCACCCGGACCGTCGGCTCCGGGTCGGACAGGGCCATCGCCAGGGCCGGTGCGAAGTCGCTGCGGAAGCGCCTGGCCAGGAGTGCCACCACCGCCTGCTTGGTCGGCGTCGATCCGGTGAGCAGCATGTCGGTCAGCGACGACAGCGACGAGGTGTCGACCACCGCCTCTTCCCGCCCGGTGACGATCCGCTCGTAGAGACGGTCGCTGGCGTCCTGGTCCTCGTCCGGGAACAGATCCGCGTACCATTCGTCGAAGGGTCGGGCCGATCGCGCGAACCAGGGCATCAGCGCGGCGATCGCGAGGACCGAGGCCGGGCCGAGCGGGCCGGTGACCATGGTCGTCCAGGCCAGCAGGGTGTCCAGCCTGGCGTCCCGTCCGCGTCTGATCCGGTACCATGCCGCGGCGACCAGCAGCGCCGAGACCACCGCGTGCCCGGCCACGACCTGGAGCGCCGGTGCCGACTGCTCGACCAGCGCATACGCCAGCGCCGTCTCCGCGGCCAGCGCCAGCACGCCGGGTATGAGCATGGGCGCCACGCGCAGCGGCTGCTCTTGGATGTCGTCCGCGGCGCTAGACACGCGCGGCCTCCGGCCCGGCTGCGCCGGTATCCGTGATGTCGGCCACCCGGATCGCGAGCTGCCGGCCGGCGTGCTCGGCCGACAGGCGGCGACGGATCGCCGTCTCGAGCTTGCTGACCATGCCCTGTGTCTGCGCGACCGAGGTTCCCGGCAGCAGCAGCACGAACCGGCCATCGTGGCGCTGACTCTCGAAGGCGAGATCGGAGGACCGGAAGGAGGTGCGGATCGCCTCGCCGACGGCAAGCGCCAGCTCGGTGCGGCTCTCCGCCGTCTCGCCGCCGTCGGGATCGTCGGTCTCGATGATGATGACCGACGATGCGAACCCCTGCCGCTGCCCCAGGCTGCCGAGCAGGCCGACCATGTGGTTCAGCACTTCCTCGGAGAGCAGAAATGCGTTGGCGCCGGAAATCTGGTCGCGCTCGAGCTGCTGCCAGCGTCGCGAGCGGACCAGCGCCGACCCGATCCAGGTACACAGGACGTTGAAGTTCTCGAGCGTGTAGAGGTTGAAATCCAGGAACGCGGTGTCCTCGATCTTCAGCATGCCCACGACCTCGCCGGTGTCGATGTCGGCGAGCGCACCCGCGAGCAGGCCCTGGCCCTGCAGGACACGCTCGTCGTCCCGGCGCGAGACGCTGAGTGACAGCCCGCGTCCCAGCAGGTGCCGCGACACCGCGTGGTCGAGGGTCAGCTCGCGGGACAACGGCTCGTCGGCCGCCCAGCCATGGGTCCGGGTGACGACGAAACCGGACGAGGTCAGGGTCCAGAGCGAGAACTTCCGGGGCGCGAGAATCGCCACGACCAGGTCGTCGATTCCCTCCATGAGCTTGTCCTTGTCGATCACGTCCATCGCCTGCGCCGCGCGATAGGTTGTGATGACGGTCCGGAACTGGCGTGCGATGCGTGCCTCAAGGGCCGCCTTCGCCCGTTTCAGCTCGTCGAAGCTGGCGGTGATGACTTCGGTCTGGTGCTCGATCCGACCCAGGCGGGCCCGCAGCACGTCGCGCTCGCGGATCTGCCGGCCGCGCAGCTGGCCCAGGAGCTGGGCAGCCCCGACCCACATCGCCGGCTGCAAGCCGATGCCGATCCAGTAGTCGTACAAGTCCTGCCCGAAGGCCTGCTCCGGGAGGTTCCCGGCGATCAGCGCGACCGACGCCAGGACCGCTGCCAACAGCCCCTCGTTGGCGCCGTACTGCACCGAGACCAGGATCACGATGAACCAGAACGGATGCGGCCGGACGTTCCACATCCGGTCGCCGTCCAGCACGGTGGCGTCGAGGGCGAGGGCGATCACCAGGAACAGCGCGATCTCGATCAGCGCCGAGACGCGCAGCCCCCAGAACCACCGGACCGATCGGTCCGCCGGTACCGGCGCCGCCGACGGCGCGTCGACGCCTTCACCGTTCGATCGGCCCGGTACCATACCGTCAGCGTCCGGCCTGCGCCGCCAGCGGCCCGACCATCGCCGAGATCACCTTTTGGGCGGTCGCGTTCAGGCTGCTGCGGTCGAGGTAGCCGCCGCCGGTCGCCGAATGGCTCGATGCCCACAGTACGGCGCCGGTCTTGCCATCCACCAGCCGGGCGTTCAGGCCGACCACCGGCTCCTCGCGCAATCCGTGCTGGTAGCCGAACTCCGATACACTGCCGATCACCAGCGCGTCGACCTCCAACAACCCGGCCGCCTGCTGGGCCGCCGCGATATCGGTGAGGTGGGCCGGGTCGATCTTGAGTTCGGCGAGCAGTTTGCGCGTACGGGTCTCTTCCTGGACCTGGAACAGACCGCGATCGTACAGCTCCGTCATCATGAGTTGCGCGGCGATCAGGCCGGCATTTGGGTGGTTCGTGAGGTTCTCGAACGGCAATACCGCGACCTTCGCGGTGGCTGCCGCCGCAACCCCCGGGTCGACGAAGTCGCGCCCCTCGCGGACATTGCCGGCGCACGCCGCGACGGCAGCGGCCAGCAGCAGGGCCGCCGCCAGCCGAAGGAACCGGTTTTCTGGTCGAGCAAGACGCATCGCATGAACTCCCTTCCGTTCAGAACCGGGTCCGGACGCTCAGACCCCCGAATATCAACTGACTCTGCGCGCCGCGGGTGACGGCGAGGCTGGTACCCATGCCGGCCGTGACCTCGAGATCCGGCAGCGGCTCGTAGACCAGCTCCATCTCGGCCGCCGGACCATGCCCGTTGAGGCGGTCGTAGGTATAGCCACCGGTTGCCCGCGCTCGGACAAAGTCCGTCAGATGGCCTTCGATCCCGACGTCGACAGTGTGGGCCTCCCGGCTCGACAGCGGTAGCAGGTCGAACGGGGTCCCATCCGAGGCCGTTGCGGTCTCGGCTTCGTCGAAATACTCGGCGTCGAGCCGGTATCCGACCGTCACGAACGGCCAGGGCGCATACACCACCCGGCGCAGTTCCCCGGTCAGCTCGATCGCCGAGCCGGCGTGCCGGTCGTCGATGGAGTATCTGTTGAGCGAGACTCCGCCGCTCAGCTCAAGCGCGTCGTTCTCGGAATGCCGGACGCTCAGGCCGACATGGTCGCGGGCGGCCCCGTCGATCAGCCCCTCGACGTAGTCCTTCTCGGGCTCGTTGAACGCAGCGTCGACCTGCCAGGCAGTCGGGCCGAGGTTCAAGGAGGCGTCGACGCCGACACCGGCGGTGTCGTTGGCGACGAACAGCGAAACCCCGACGCCCGGTCCGTGATCCGGCCGCTGCGCGAGCCGGAATCTACCGAACTGCCGGCTGCCGTCGAACGCGACCAGCCGGCCGTCGGTCCGGCGTACCTCGTCGATCTTGATGTGCCGGTCCTCGAAACGGTACTCGAAGCCGACACCCGGCCAGAGACCATAGCTGCCGTCGAGGACGGCGATCCGCTGATCATCGGCGTCCTCGACCGACTGTACCAGCACCGACAGCCGGGCCTGATCGGCAACATCGCGGTGCAGACGGGCTTTGTCGCGGGCCGCCTGCTGCAGTCCGGGATCGAGTTCCAGGGCCCGGTCGAGCAGGTCGATGGCGCGTTCCGGATGACCGAGCCGCTCCTCGGCCTGGGCCAGCAGCAGGATGACTTCCACATTGCCGGGATCGAGGCGCAGCTGCGTCACCAGCAACGCCCTGCCCTGGTGGACCGCGCCGGTCTCCATCAGCGTGAGGGCGCGGTAGTATTCCAGCCGGACCAACTGCGGATCGACGGCCGCCGGGCCGCCGGCCGCCGGTGCGGCGGCGCTGGTATCGGGCTTCGTCACGTGGATGCTGATCACGCCCCCGGTCTCCTGGGCAGTGACCACGAACTCCGGCAGGAACCGCAGGACGATGCTGTCGTAGCCATATTCGGCGGTCTCCAGCCAGTCGGCGCGCCGCGTGGCGAATACCTCGACGGCGCCCGGGTCGATCGCCCTGGCGAACTGGACGAAGACCTCTGGTCCGTCGACCTGGAGCCGCCGGACCTGCGTCGCCGAGATCGTGACCGCGAGGCCGTCGTCCGTCGGGGTGGCCGTCTCGATGGTCACCGGAGCCTGCGCCGCGGCCGGAGCGGCGGTGGCGGCCAGGACGACCGCTGCGACACTGCAATGCAGCGCCAGACGACGGGCATGCTCAGCGAAGCTGAAGCACATAGCGCGCCCTCTTGAAGTCGCCCTTCTCGATAAGCAGGTCCGCGAAGTCGGCTCGCAACGCGCGGTCCTTGGGACGCTGCTCCAGCAGGCTGTCCATCACCATCACCGCGTCGTCCAGGCGGTCGAGGCGGCGCAGAATGTTGGCGCGCGACATCTCGAGGTAGAAGTCGCGGGTCGGCTTGGCCATGAGTTGCTCGTAGGCGCGCTGATAGTATGGGCCGGCCTGATCCTTCCGGCCGGTTCTGAACAGTACCTCTCCCAGGAAGTAGTTTGCCTCGAAGTCGCCGCTACCGCCCGCAACGAACGCCCGCAGGTGACGTTCGGCGTCGACCAGGCGGCCTTCGTCGTAGGCGAGCAGCCCAAGCTCGCGATTGGCCGCCGGATGCTCCGGCGCGACCGCGATCACGGCGCGCCACGAGTCGACGATCAGCTTGCGGTCGCGCGTCGATTCCGCGGTCCGGGCGAGTTTGACCAGGGTTTCCAGGTCGCGGGTCCGGTCGATCGCGGCGGTGACCGCGCGCCGCAACTCCTCGGGTTGCCGGCCCTGGGCCTTGGCGCGCACCACCATATCGATCTCGGTCGGGTTGGCCGCCTTGGCGACGTCGCCGATGATGGCGATCACCCGGTCGCCGGCCCGGACAGCGAGCAGGCGCTCCAGCCAGGCCAGTCGCTCGGCGCCCGTCGCTTTGCGCGCCCGCGCCTCGATCCAGTCGAGCGCACCGGGATCCGGTCGCGGACCCCACAGGAAGAACAGCTGCTGGGCCGCCGGGGAGTCCGGCGGCTCGGATGCCGCGACCATCCGGAACAGCCGGTCGGCGGCGTCGCGGTTCCCGGCCTCCAGCGCCTGGAAGGCAATCTCGCGCCGCCATTCCGGGGCGATCCTGCCTTGGGACGCGAGGTTTACCAGGAAGCCGAGGGCATCCTTCGACCGGTCGCCCTTCCGGAGCAGCTCGGCATACAACTCAGCCCACCCCCGGTTGGTGTCGGCGCGTGGGCGAATGGCCCTGGCGGCATCCAGAGGGGCCGCCGTTTCGGCAAGGCGAAGCGCGAACACCATCGCATCCGATGGATTCGTGGTTGCCATCAGCTTCTCGCCGAGCCACCCGTTGAGTTCCTTGATCTGTCCGCGCTCCCGCAGAACAATGGCATAGCTGTCGGCCCACAGCGACGGTGATCGATCCGCCAGGATCCGGAGCACCGCCGGCGCGCGTTCGGGCGCGGCGGCGTCCAGGGCCGCGAGCAAGGCGGACAGCCGCTGGTCGTCGACCGCCAGCGAACGGATCTCGGCGGCGATCGCGTCGGCCGCGATGTCGCCCCGACCGGCCCGGGCCGATGTTTCCGCCAGGGCGAACCACCACGATCCGCCGATCGTCTTGGCCAGCCCGAGCAGATGCGGCAACGCCGCGGCGTCGGCACCGGCGCCGAGCATGTTGTAGACCAGCTCCTCGACCCGCGCCGACGGGATGCCCGGACGGGCGATCTGCTGCTGCCAGAGGGCCACAAGCCGTTGCGTGAGGCCGAGGGCCTGCAGGATGTCGGCGTAGAGCGCTTCCGATTCCGGCGAAGGGGTGGCGATCGTCTCGTACATCGCGAGCGCTTCCGTGGCCTGCCCGGCTTGCAGCAGCGCGACCGCGAGCTGCTCGCTTGACCGGTCGGAGGGCCGGAGCTCGAGCATTCTACGGGCCGCAGCCACCGCCACGTTCCAGCTGTTTCGGCGCTCGGCGATGAAGAACAGGTTGTCGAGGTTCCGAAACTCGATCTCCTTGGTCCGGGCGAGCCACTCCTCGACCTCCTGGTCGCGGCCGATCGCGAGCCCGAGTTCGGCCCATACGGCGCGGAGTTCCGGTGTATAGCGGCGTGCCAGCAGGGCGTTCACCTCCCAGTATCCCCGCTCCGGATCGGGGCCGCGGGCATACAGCTCGCCCAGGAGGACGAAGACCTCCGACGGTGGCGACGGTCCGTCCGCCAACGGGCGAAGCAGGCCGAACGCCCTGGCGTCGTCGCCGAGCTCGATCATGATGGGCGCGAGGGTGAGCCGGTCGTCCACCGCGAGGGCCGCGCCCGAGAGGGCGACATCGACCCAATGCCGGGCGGCGGCGGTTTCGCCGCGCGCCAGGGCGATCTGCATGGCCAGGATCGGCAGCGCGGCCATCCGGTCCTGGCCCAGTGCGGCGACGACGCGATCGACGTCGGCGGTTCTCTGTGCCTGGTGCAGCCCGGTCACCAGCATCAGGACCGCTGCCGTCGGCAGCCGTTCGGCGCCGATGCGGTCGAACGCGTCGAGCGCCAGGTCGTAGGCCCCCTGCGCGGTCGCCAACTCGATGAAGTCGATCGAGAGTGCCGGCGTCACCAGGCCCTGGCCGAGCCATCGCGACATCCTGCCGAAGGCGAGGTCGCTGCGGCCGGCGCGCCGCAGCGCCAGCACGTAGCTGGCGCGCCATGCCTCGCTGCGGGCCTCCATCGCCGGTCGACCCCCGAGGATCGCCAGGGCGCGCGCGGCATCCCCGGCCTCGAGCCAGATCTGGGCGATCTCGATCCGGACCGACTCCGGCTCAGACCCGTCGAGCCAGCGCGTCGTGAAGCTGTCGGCGGACTCGGTCTCGCCGGCCCGTAGCCCAAGCTGGATGATGAGTGACCGGTAGGACCAGTCGAGCCTCTGCGGGGCATGCGCGGCGACCCAGAGCAGCGCTGTCCGTGCTTCGGCGAGATGCGTCATCGACAGGGCCAGTTCGGCGAACTCGAGCATGCGCTCCGGCGACGCCCAACCCCGTTCGACAAGCCGGCTGAGGGCGGCGGCGCGGCCCGGGCGGTCGCCGGCGCGCAGCGAGGCATCCGCCAGCGCTTCGAGGCGGGCCGCGGTCGGCGCGACCGCGACCAGCCGCTCCAGGGTCTGCCGGTAAAGCCCGAGGCGCAGGTCGGCGGCGTACAGCTGGGCGAGGCGTTCCAGGACGTCGGGCCGGTCTCCGAGCGTGGCGCCGTATTGTCGGATCAGGTCGATGGCGCGGTCCACGTCGCCGTATTGCAGATAGATCGTGAGCAACGCCGAGACCGTCTGGGTCGAGAGATCACCTTCGGCGATCTGGCGTTCGAACAAGGCGCGGGACTCGTCGTATTTATGGTCCCGCAGATACATCGTCCCGAGTTCCTGGCGGTTCGGCAGGATCGCGATGCTGAGCGCCCCGGCGCCCAGGACGACCACCACCAGCGCGAGGATGAAGCCACGCATCAGTCGCCGGTCGCGGTCAGGGTCAATGAGCCGGGCTCACCACCGGCCGACGGCAGAACGATCTTCAGGCGCCGGTCGTCGCCGACGGTCACGATGGATTGGAACCGGTTGCCGTTTTGTCCTGCGAGGGAGACGCGCCAGGCGCCGGGGGCCGGCACGATCCAGGTCATCTCGCCCTCGCCGAAGCCGGCCACGCTCATCGTGGCGAGCGAGGCTGACGCCTCCAGCCCGCTGACCGGCCAACGGCTGTCCAGCAGATAGGGTCGGGCCGCGGTGTCTGGTCGATCGACCGACTGGCCCTCGTGCAGCGCGATGATCGGTTCGGCGACGGCCGGGTCGAGGGCGACATAGAGCGAGCCCTGCAGGTGTCGGGACCCGAGAACGCCGGTCGAGCGTGCGAGGTCGACAGCCAGCAGAGTGACCCGGTCGAAGCGGACGGTCTGCAGCGCGCCGCGATCCTCGACGCGCCAACGGCCGTCGGACAGGGCGACGAAGCGAGCTTGGTAGAAGCCCTGTGCGATGCGGGCGAACTGTGAGGCTCGGATCGGCACGATCGGCAGGCGGCGGGCGAATTCGAGGTTGTCGATCACCGCGTTGAGGCTGGCGACCCGTTCTGCCGAGTAGGTGTGGTAGTAGATGTTTATGGGCTTCACCCGGATCGGGCTTCCCGTGCGGATCAGGGTCTCCTGGAGATGCCGGAACCCGAAATACCGCCCGGACCACAGGTCGGTGTAGGTATTCTCGTTGCTGTTCGACGCGTAGATCTGCCGCTCGGCGCCGACGGGCACACCGATGGCCGCCACGAAACCGTAGGACGGGTACTCCGCGTCGAACCGGGTATCGCCGCCGTTGATATTCGGGATGCCGGCTTGCCTGACGGCCCGCACCGCGGCCTCGAAGGGCGATGTGTCGCCACTCCACTGCAGCACCGCGATCGGTCTGTCGCCGGCGAGTTCCCGCAGGCGCCGGAGCGATCCGCCGATCTCAAGGTCCAGGTCGAACGGCTTGTAATAGAACGCCCGCGGGATCTCGTAGCGGGAACTGAGTTCGGTCCCTTTCCCCGGTTCGGGGTCTGCCGACACGCCTTCGCCGCGCACGCTGTATTGGGCGGGCAATCGGTCCGCCGGGCCGAGCGCGCCCACGATCTGGCGTTCCCGTGCCGGGTCGTAGGCGCGGAAGAACGACCATTGGAAAGGGTGCGTGTAGGTGTGGCTGCCGGGTTCGACCTGCGGCAGCGCGAACAGGCGTCGCGCGGTCTCCCGCGCCACCGGATCGTCCACCCACTCCCTGTCCATCTCGGCCGCGATCGGCGCGACGGTCACGGGAAGGTCGGGATAGCGGGACACGATCCGGTCCAGCATGACCTCGGCGGACGAGGCCTGGCGCTCGCCCAGCCGGACTTCCGACTGGTTGCGCCAGCCGTCGCCGTCGACGTGGCTGTAGAAGATCCGGCGCCCGACCAGTGTGGTGGTGTCGGGCTTCGGCAGATCATCGGTGCCGAAGGCCAGGGCGAAGAACCGGAACGGGTTGATCAGCCACCGGCGAATCACGTTGCTGAAGTCGATCTCGGCGACATAACCCTCGGTCGCGAAGCCGCCGGCCGGGCTGGTCGCGACCACCACGCTGTTGCGGTCGGGATCGCCCGGCTGCCCGACCTCGACATGGGCGGTGGCGTCGCTGCGGGCCAGCCGAAATACCGGGTAGGGCGCCGGCACCGGCGGCCGATCCTCGAAGCCCCAGACCAGCGGGTCGTCGTGCAGATAGCCCATGCCGACCGGAAGTGGCACATAGGAGCCCTCGAAGGCGATGCCGAGGTGCCTGAGGAACCTGTTGACGCGGTCCAGCGGGACGGTTCCCCGATCGCGGTCCACCAGGGCACCGATCTCACCCAGCACGACGAACCGACGGCCGGCGGCGACCTGCTTCTCCGCCCAGTCGAGATAGTCGTAGGCGCCCTTGCGCTCGGAGCCCGAGAACCAGGTCAGGATGCCGCGGACGTCGGTCCGGCCGTCGAGATCGGGCAGGCCGTCGGCGATGTTGTGCTGTTCGACGACCAGGCCGAGATGGTTCAGGGGCATGGTCGCGAGCTGATGGACGCGGGAGTATTTCAACGTGTCGGGGGCGATCACGTCGACCAGCGCGATGATCGTGCGTGGCACGACGGTATCCGAGCGGCCGGATGCCGGAAGCCCCCCCAGCAGGGCCAGTACTAGAGCCAGCAGCCGGATCAAGCCTTCGGCTCCGCCACCAGGACGTCGAGCTCGACTACCGAGACGTACGGGCTGAAGCCGTTGCCGCGCTGCTCGCGATAGATCGCCGCGATGGCCTCGGAGTCGCGCGGGTCCCAATAGTCGAGGGTCAGGACTTTCAGGTCGGGCGCCGCCGCCTGTGCGTTCTTCAGGATCGCGACCTGCTCACGGTACAGTGGGTCCGGCACCCTCCGGTAGCGCTTGGACTCGAAATCGTAGTCGGCGAGAACCGACTCGCCCAGCACGTACTCGACCACGGTCGCGAGCTTCGGCAGCAACTCGTAGCCGCGGTTCATGATCAACGGAACCGACGGGTAGTGGAGCTTCAGTGCCCGTACCAGCCTGGTCGCGGAGTCGGTCATGCCGGCATTCTTCGCGGGATCCCGGCGTTCCAGCTCGGGCGGGTTGTCGAGGGTGTCGAGGAACAGCCCCTGGAAGCCGCGTTGCAGGATCGCCGGCACCAGGTCCTCGATCACCGTCTTGACCCACCGGCTGTCGCGTACGTCGACGAAGTGGCTGCCCGGCCAGTACTGGTTCTCTCCGCGCAGCAGCCCGAGATCGCGGATGCTGCCGAAATACGATCGGGTCTGCGCGACCTCGCCGAGGCTGAGATAGCCGAAAACAAGTTTGCGGGCGTCTTTCAGGACGTCGAGCTTCGGGTGCGCACCGGGATCGAAGATCAGCAGTTCGTACTCTTCGAAGGCGGACGGCGGCAGGTGGTCGGCGTAGTAGACCGCCCACTTCAGATCGGACTGGCGGGCTGCGGCCGCCTTGGCGAATCCCGAGCCCAGGAACGGCGCGGCGATCGAACCTCGAAGCAACGTGCGACGGGAAAGCATGGCGGTCCTTTGCAGAGCCGTTGGATGCACCGAAGTCTAGCAAAGCTTGCTTGCGAATATCTTAAGCCGTTACACGCATGCCTGCGAGCTTGCGGGCGGCCCGACGGCGTGGCTTGCCGCCCGCATCGCCACAACCGGGCCCGAGGCCGATCGCCTGGGCATACCGGGGCAACCGGCCGTCACTTCAGAAGAAGCCGGCCGTCACTTCAGAAGAAGATCGTGAGACCCAGGATCATGTTGGCCGCCTCGCCATCATCCGACAGTGGAAGCAGGATCGATTCGAACCGGGAATAGGGATTGTCCGGGAAGTAATAGGCTTGGCCGGTCGACATCCAGGGCTCGTGGCTGGCAACGACATAGTCGCCGACGTCGCAGAGCTTGTCGGCCGCGGCCTTGTCCGTCTTCTGGTGCGGGTAACTCCCGGTCCAGTCGCTTCCCAGATAATTGACCTGCGCGGTCCCGTGCAGTCGGATGCGAAAGCGCCGCTCGCGCGGAACCTGCGGGACGACGTCGACCAGCAGGATATGGGGCAGCAGCCGAACCGCGTCGGCCGGATCGAAGTCGCTCCGCGCCGGCATGCGCCGGTCGCCACGCAGCCTCTGCCAGAGGGCGTGGAGCGCCTGGAGTTCCGGTCGGCAATCCTCGATCGCCGTCAACCGGGTGCTGCTCCCAGGTACGACCAGTTTTGCGGCGAGCATCCGGAGTCACTCCCTGGGTTCCGATCGCTGGACATCAGCAAAGCACTGAAAGTCGAAACGGCCAATTGTCTGGATACGACCTTGGGCCGGCAGGCCTTCCATTCCATCCCGAATTTCGCCTGAACCCGCCGATCCCGCGATTGTGGATTCTACATGCCGGGCTCCTCCCGACGATGCGGCATGTAGTGCTCGCCCGTATTTGCTGCTCCGCTCGCCGGTCCTAGAGTCGGGTCCGGCGAGCGCTCATGCCCATGCCGCTTCGCGGCCGTGGGCGTCGGGCCGGACAGCAGGAGGCGTTGCCATGGCATCGGCGAGTACGCGCTACAGGATCGGCTTCGACATCGGCGGCACGTTCACCGACTTCGTGCTGCTGGACGAGTCCGATCGCCGCCTGCGCCTGCATAAGTGCCTGACGACGCCCGCCGATCCGTCGGTCGGTGCGCTGCAGGGCTTGCGCGAACTGCTGGACGCTGCCGGCCTGGACCTGTCGACGGTCGGCCATGTCGTGCACGGCACCACGCTGGCGACCAACGCGATCATCGAGCGCAAGGGGGCACGCCTCGGCTTCCTGACCACGCGCGGGTTCCGCGACATCCTGGAGATGGGCACCGAGCAGCGCTACGACATCCACGACCTGTTCCTGACCTACCCCGAGCCGCTGGCGTCGCGCCGCCATCGCCGGGAGATCGACGAGCGGGTCGACCGGGACGGCAACGTGCTCGCGGGCCTCGACCTCGACCAGGTACGGAGCGAGGTGCAGGGGCTGGTCGACGACGGTATCGAGGCGATCGCCGTCTGCTTCATCCACGCCTATGCCAACCCGGCGCATGAGCGGGCGGTCCGCAACCTCGTGCGGGCCGAGTTCCCGGCGCTGTCGGTCTCGATCTCGAGCGACGTGCACGCCCAGATCAAGGAGTACGAACGCGGATCGACCACCGCCGCCAACGCCTATGTCCAGCCGCTGATGTCGGAATACGTGCGCAAGCTGGCAGCCGCCTTGCGCGACCAGGTGTTCCGCGGCCGGTTCCACCTGATCCAGTCGTCGGGCGGCCTGACCGCCCCGGAGACCGCGGCCGAGCTGCCGATCCGGTTCCTGGAATCCGGCCCGGCCGGCGGCGCCCAGGCGACCGGGCTGATCGGCCGGGCGATCGGCCATCCCGACGTGCTGTCCTTCGACATGGGCGGGACCACCGCGAAGGCGGCCCTGATTCAGAACGGCGAGCCCGACATCGCGCCGATGCTGGAGGCCGGCCGTGTCCACCGCTTCAAGAAGGGCAGCGGCATCCCGGTGTACGCGCCGGTGATCGACATGATCGAGATCGGTGCCGGCGGCGGCTCGATCGCCCGGGTCGACGACCTCGGCCTGCTGAAGGTCGGGCCGGACAGCGCCGGCGCCGATCCCGGCCCGGCCTGCTACGGCGCCGGCGGCACCGAGCCGACGGTCACCGACGCCAACCTGCTGCTCGGATATCTCGACCCGGGTTACTTCCTCGGCGGCCGCATGACCCTGGACGTCGCGGCCTCCGAACGTGCGGTCGACCGGCTGGCCGGGCAACTCGGCCTGTCGACCCTGGAGGCGGCGTGGGGGATCTACGACCTGGTGTGCGAGAGCATGGCCGGAGCGGCGCGCGTCCACATCGTCGAGAAGGGCCGCGATCCGCGCCGCTATGCCATGGTCGCGATGGGCGGTGCCGGTCCGCTGCACGCCGCCCGGGTGGCCCGCAAGTTGGGCATGCGCGAGGTGATCGTGCCGCCGGCCTCGGGTGCCGCGTCGGCCCTGGGTTTCCTGGGCGCGCCGGTCAGCTACGAGCTTGCCCGGTCGTTCCCGGTGCGGATCGCCGACCCCGACTATGCCGCGATCGAGGCCATGCTGGCGGAAATGGAGGCCGAGGGCCGGGCGCGGCTGGCCGAGGCCGGGGTCGAGACCGGCGTCACGGTCCAGCGCAAGGCCGATATGCGGCTGCGCGGCCAGATGCACGACCTGTCGGTGACGATGCCGCGCGAACCGCTGTCGCCAGCCAACCTGCCGGCGATGGTCGCGGGGTTCTCCGAAGAATACCAGCGCCGCTACACTCATCTCTACGACGGCGCCGAGATCGAGGTGCTGAACTGGCGTGTCGTGTGTGCCGGCCCGGCGCCGGCGCCGTCGACCCGGCTGGCCGGCGGGCCGACGGCCGAGACCGCCCTCAAGGGGCATCGTCGGGCCTGGGTGCCGGAACGCGGGGCGGTGGCCGAGATACCGGTCTATGACCGCTATAGCCTGCAGCCGGGCGAGACCGTCGCCGGGCCGGCGATCGTCGAGGAGCGCGAGGCGACGACCATCGTGCCGGACGCCTGCACGGTCTCGGTCGACGAGCAGTTCAATCTCCGCCTGTCGCTGTCGGCGCTGAAGGCCCAGCAGGTCCTGGTCGGCGCCGATACCGCGCTCGACGACGCGATCGCCCGGATCGAGGGCGACCCGGTCGGGCTGGAGATCATGTGGAGCCGCCTGATCAACGTCGCCGAGGAATGCTGGCACACGGTGATCCGCACCGCGTTCTCGCTGATCATCGGCGAGGCGCAGGACTTCGCCTGCGAGATTCTCGACGCCGAGGGCGAGCAGATCGTGCACTCGCCGCGGGCGATGCCGGTGTTCAACCTGACCCTGCCGGTCGCGGTCAACGCGATGATCGAGAAGTTCCCGCCGGAGACCCTGGAGCCCGGCGACGTGCTGGTGACCAACGATCCCTGGCTGTGCGCCGGCCACCTGTTCGACATCGCCGTCGCGGTCCCGGTGTTCCGCGACAAGCGGGTCGTCGCCTTCGTCGGCGTGGTCGGCCATGTCTCGGACATCGGCGGCACCAAGGACAGCCTGAATGCCCGCGAGATCTTCGACGAGGGCTTCCAGATCCCGCCGATGAAGCTGTTCCGCGCCGGCCGGCCGAACGACGACCTGCTGGAACTGATGCGCGAGAACGTGCGCCGGCCGGACCAGGTGCTCGGCGACCTGCACGCCCTGGTGGCCTCGGGCATGACCGGGGCCGAGCGCATCGGCGAGTTCATGGAAGAATACGGCATGCACGACCTGAAGGCGCTGGCCGCGGTGGTGCAGCGCCGGGCCGAGGCGGCGATGCGCCGGGCGATCCGGTCGGTGCCGGACGGCATCTACGAGCACCGGGTCGAGGGCGACGGCATCGAGCACGCCATGAGCTACCCGATCCAGGTCTCGATCCAGGGCGACCAGGTCGAGGTGCTGTTCGACGGCGCCCCACCGCAGATGGACCGGGGCGGCAGCAACTGCACGCTCACCTACACCAAGGCGCACGCGACATATCCGCTGAAATGCATCTTCTCGCCGGAGGTGCCGGGCAACGCCGGCTGCTACCGGCCGATGACGGTCGACGCGCCGCCGGGCAGCATCCTGAACTGCGACCGGCCGCTGTCGGTCAACATGCGGACCCGGACCGGCTGGTACATCGCCCCGAACGTGTTCGGCGCGCTCGCCGATGCCGCACCCGACCGGGTCCAGGCCTTCACCGGCCTGCCGTCCAGCGCGCTTTTCTACGGCGTCGGGCCGGATGGTATCGTGTTCAGCGACCACCTGTTCCAGGGCGGCGGCCAGGGCGGCTCGTCCCATGGCGACGGCAAGTCGGCGCTGCTGTATCCGACCAGTGCCGCGAACACCTCGGTCGAGCTGTTCGAGACCCGGGTTCCGGCCCTGGTGCTCGAGAAGGCGCTGATGGTCGACAGCGGCGGCGCCGGCCGCAAGCGCGGCGGCCTCGGCCAGGTAATCTCGGCCCGCAAGCTGCAGGACGACGGCCGGGCCTGCCAGGTCGGGATCTACCCGAACGGCGTGCTGACCCGGGTCCAGGGCCTGTTCGGCGGCAAGGCCGGGGCGCCGTCCGCCGGTCTGGTCGGCAAGTTCGGCGAGCCGCCTCGCGACGTCGGGGTCGGCGCGCTGTCGAAGCTGACCGGGGTCGACCAGTACGCCGAGTTGCGGATCTCCGGCGGCTCCGGCTTCGGCGACCCGCTGACCCGCGGCTACGACGAGGTCCAGCATGACCTCGACGAGGGCTATGTGACGCCGGACGGCGCGCGCCGCGACTACGGCTGTATCGTCGGCGCCGACGGGAAGATCGACCGCCGGGCCAGCGACCGGCTGCGCAAGGGCGAGACGCGCGAGACCCAGCCGGCGGAGTAGGGCGTCGAGGTCACCCATCGGCGCGTTCCGGCGTGCGTCTGTCCGGTTTGGGCGGTGTCAATTTTGAAGTGCAACGGTCTGTGTCGTGGTCTGATCGTCGGCGACCAGCTTGTGGAAGACTTCGTTCGGTGTGAGGAAGTCGAGGACTTTCCGGAGTCTGTCGTTGAGGCGCTCGGCAATGTCATTGAGGTGCTGCTGGGAGTGGCCGCTGAGATCGGTGCCTTTGGGGAGATACTGCCGGATCAGGCCGTTGGCGTTTTCGTTGCTGGGTCGCTGCCATGGGCTGTAGGGGTCGGCGAAGTAGACCTTGATGCCGGTGTTCCGCGTCAGCTCGGCGTGGCGGGCCATTTCGGTCCCGCGGTCGTAGGTAAGCGTCTTGCGCAAAGTCGCGGGGATGGCATCGAAGGCGCGCTCGAAAGCACAGCGGGTGGTGTCGGCATCGAGCGCGTCCATGCGGGCGAGCAGGACGAGGCGGCTGGTGCGTTCGACCAGGGTACCGACGGCCGAGCGATTTGCCGCTCCCTTGATCAGGTCGCCCTCCCAATGGCCGGGGATCAGCCGTTGGAAGACGTCTTCGGGCCTGGCCGCGATCTTGACATCGTCGGTGACGAAGCCGCGCCGATCGGTACCGCGCGACCGCGGCCGACGGTTCTGACGCCCCTGGCGCAGGGCGCCGAGCAATTCGCGACGCAACTCGCCGCGCGGCAGCGCATAGAGCGCGCCGTAGACGGTCTCATGGCAGACCGTTCCAGGACGATCCTCGGCATCCATGCGCCGCAGTCTGCCGGCGATCTGCAGCGGCGACCAGCCGGCACGCAGGTGATCGGCGACGTGATCGAACAGCGCGGTGCCCACACGCAATTTGCGCCGACCGATACGGCTTTCCGAACGGCGGCGAACGGCGCCGAAATACGCGTTGCAGCCATCATAGCGCGGCGCTGGAAAGCAGCCGGCCCGCTTCAACTCCCGGCTAACCGTCGCCCGCACGCTCAAGCCATCGCGCAGACCATCCATGATCGACAGCCGCTCACCGTAGCTCAGGTGACTGTAGCTCTTCCCCATCGCACCGCTCCCGTTCCAGCGCATCGGAGCGTGCCCTGTTGCACTTACTTTTGGAACGCGCCAAACCGTCACCGGAATAAACCGAACTTGATGGCGCGTTCCGAAATAAAGATGACCGGGAATGAACCGGGAGGCGGAACCATCCGATGAGTCAAACCGCGAACCGAAACGACTCCATGCGCTCAGTCCGCCAGTTCCAGCGCCGTCCGGACCGCGCTCGACACCGCCAGGATCGCCGGGGCGCCGAGTACCTCGCGGACGATGCGCTTGGTGTCGCGGGTGTAGCTCATGCAGTCGAGCACCAGCAGCTCCGGACGGTGGTCACGCAGGCTTTCCGCCGACGCCCGCACCTCTCCCTCGTTGGCGTTCGGCGACAGCGCCACCACCCGGGCGTCGTAGCCGGCCTCGCGCCAGCGGGTCGTGCTCTTGGCGCACTGCTCGACCAGCGGCGTGAACACCCCGAGCCGGCCGCCGTCCAGGCAGCCGCGCACCATGGCGTTCAGGGTGCGCGACGGGAACAGCACCGGGTACTTGCCGATCCAGTCCGGGAACTCGCCGGTGCACATCACCAGGGTGACATCGTAGCCGGCGGCGGCGAGGGCTTCGAGCTTCGCCGTGCCGTGGGCCACGACGTGGCGCTTGCTGATCTTGACGCCGTCGCCGTTCGGCAAGCGGGTGAACAGGGTGTCGGCATCGCTTTCCGGCGGGATCGCGTCGATCTCGGCGCGGCTCAGTCCGTCGAGGCACCCCCGCAGGTCCAGATCGACGGGCCCGCCGGCGAGCGCCCGGATCTCGGCCTCGACCTCCGGTCGCGGGCTCTGCCCCACCACCAGGGCACCGATCCTCGGATTGGCCATCGATAATACTCCTTTTCAGCGGGCGGCGATGTCGCCGACCACGCGCACCCGGGCGCGCACCGCGTTGCCGGGGAGGTAGGCCAGCGGCAGGTCCTCCATGTCGACGACCTTCAGGGTCGCGGGGTCGGCGCCGGCCGCCAGCGCCCGCTCGCGTGCCATCTGCTCGGCGGTCTGCAGCAGGGTGTCGCGGTCCATGTCGCGGAACACGTGATCGACCTCGCCGCTGACCTGGGCGGTGGCGGCGCCGACCGCGTTGGCGACAGCGAAGTGCTCGACCCGGATCACCTCGGAGATGCCGTCCATTCGGTCGGGCGCCAGCATGGCACCGCCGCCGACCGCCAGCAGCGGGACCGCGGCGGCGTCTGTCTTCATGCGGTCGACGGTCTCCGACAGCCGCCGGTGGACCGTCGCCATGACCGCGCGGATCAGCTCCGGTGACAGGCTCGCGACCCGGGCGCGGTCGCCGATATCGGAGATTCCGGCGGCGACCGCGACGTCGGTCAGGGTCAGGGTGTCGCCGCCGAACACCAGGGCGTCCCGGGTCAGGCGATAGCCGACGCTGAGCGGCCCGATGCTCAGCGGGGCCTCGGCGACGACGGTGCCGCCGCCGATGCCGATCGACAGCACGTCCGGCATCCGGAACAGGGTCCGCACGCCGCCGACCTGGACCACGTTGTTGGCCTCGCGCGGGAAGCCGGCGCGCAGGCAGCCGATGTCGCTGGTGGTGCCGCCGACGTCGAGCACCATGGCGTCGTCGATGCCGGACAGGAAGGCGGCGCCGCGCATGCTGTTGGTCGGGCCGGACGCGAAGCCGTACACCGGCCGCTCGCGGGCGATCGCCGCGCTGACCACCGTGCCGTCGTTCTGGGTGATGAACAGCGGGGCGGCGATGCCGCTTTCGGTGATTGCCGTCTCGAAGGCGCGCACCGTCTCTTCGGCCAGGTCCTGCAGGGCGGCGTTGAGGATCGTCACGTTCTCGCGTTCCAGCAGCCCGATCCGCCCGAGCGTGCTCGAGCAGGTGACCCTCAACTCCGGATGCTCGGACAGCAGGATCTCGGCGGCGCGGTCCTCGAAGGCGCTGGTCAGCGGCGAGAACACCGACGTCACCGCCGCCGACCGGACGCCGTCGGCGCGCATGCGCCGGCCGGCCTCGGCGACCGCCCGCTCGTCGAGCGGCATCAGCGGGCGGCCGTCATACTCGTGGCCGCCCTCGACCATGTAGCTGCCGCCGTCGACCAGGCCGGCCAGGTCGCGCGGCCAGTCGACCATCGGCGGCAGGCTGGCGCAGGCCGGCAGGCAGATCCGCAGGGCCGCCGCCCGGTTCAGACTGCGGCGCTGGACCACGGCGTTGATGAAGTGGGTGGTGCCGATCATCACCGCGACGGTCCCGGCGATGGCGTCGCCGACCTGGACGGCGAGGTCGCGGAGTGCCGTGCGCACGCCGCCGGTCACGTCGTCGGTGGTCGCGGTCTTGACCGCCCCCATCACGGCATTGCCGTCGACCAGGACGGCGTCGGTGTTGGTGCCGCCGACGTCGATGCCGATGCGCTTCATGGCGCGGTCTCCCCGGAAACCGTCTCGGCGAATACCGAGCGGAAGTCGAGATCGAACCCGAAGGCGCGCGGGCCGACCGCTTCCAGGCCCTTCTCGCTCATGAACACCTCGGGTCCGGGCAAGGCGAGGACGGACACCCGCTGGCCATAGCGGATCACGTCGGTGCCGATGCCGTCGCCGCTGACGCTGTCGACCACGCAGATCAGGTCGGGGGTCATCACCACCGGCACGCCGTCCAGGTAGCCGACCGAGAACTCGTTCTGGAAGTGGACCGTGAAGCGCTGACCGGCGTCGCCGTCGACACCGTCGATCTCGGCCCTGCCGCGCAGGAAACCCTCGGTCGCCCGGCGCTCGACGTCGACCACCTTGCCGGTGAACAGCAGCCGGCCGGCGCAGGCGTCCAGGATCGCCTGTACCGGGTCGGCGTGGCGGGCGCGGGCGTCGAACACCGCGCGCCCGAGGTCGATCGCCTTGGTGGTGGTGTGCAGGATGCCGTGGTCCTTGACCTCGCGTCCGGTGCGCGGTGCCTTGCAGGTGGCGGCGACAGACCCGACCTCGGTGCAGGCCTTGCGGCTGATCCGCTCCATCCACTTCCAGCTCTCGGCCCGCGGGATGATCACCTCGTTGTCGCGGATGTCGGCGAGGGTGAACGGGAAGCACTGCAGGCCGGCGACCGCGACGCTGGTCATCTGGGCCTCCGGGTAGGCCCGGCCCATGGTGTCGGCGTCGACCACCGGGTAGCCGGTCAGGGCGGCGACCATCAGCGGGTGCACGCCGTTGCCGCCGCCGATCTCCAGCGACATGACGGCGTCGAACCGGCGGCCGAGATAGCGCTCCATGGTGCGGACCGGCTTCACCGCGAACTCCGGGTCGGCCAGCCGCTCCTGCCCGACCAGCGGGGCGCCCATGTTGGACAGCACCGCGACCTGGGCGTCGTCGGCCAGCGAATGCGGATCGATCAGGGTGACGGTGTGGCCCTTGCGGTACAGCTCCCGCATGTTCAGCAGCTTGTGGTAGGGGTCGCCGCCGCCGCCGGTGCCGAGGATCCAGGCCCCCAGCGCCAGCGCCTCGATGTCGTCGATGGTCAGGACGCGGGGCGCGCGCGGGGCGGCGGTTTCGATCCTGTCGGGTGCGGGCACGGCTTTCTCCACGCTGGCCGCCACGACGCTCGACGCGGCGGTGGCATACTATGGCTGGCAGTCGGGCCCGCCCAATACGAGATCGCCCGTACCGCGCCCTGTTGCACTTACTTTTGGAACGCGCCCTATTTCGGTGCTATTTCGGTGACAGTGCACGAGATTTACAGATTCCGCGGCGTCACCGTCAGAACGAGCCGCGGTCCGACACCCGGAGCTACCTCAGCCAGCGTAACGGTGGGGGCAGTGCGCGGGCTCGGGGGCAGGTCCCGAACCCGCCGATCTCAGCCTGCCCCGGACCGTCGGATTTCGCGCGCCGTAACCGCGCCGGGCGGCAACGCCGGAAGATAAGTGCACTGTCAGCGGAATTTCAGAACAACTAGGGCGCGTTCCAAAAGTAAGTGCAACAGGGCACGCTCCGGTGCGCTGTAACGGGAGCGGTGCGATGGGGAAGAGCTACAGTCACCTGAGCTACGGTGTGAGCGGCTATCGATCATGGATGGTCTGCGCGATGGCTTGAGCGCGCGGGCAATTGCCCGCGCGCTCAATCGCGCCCCGGCGACGGTGAGCCGGGAGTTGAAGCGGGCCGGCTGCTATCCGGCGCCGCGCTATGATGGCTGCAACGCGTATTTTGGCGCCGTTCGCCGCCGTTCGGAAAGCCGTATCGGTCGGCGCAAACTGCGTGTGGGCACCGCGCTGTTCGATCACGTCGCCGATCATCTGCGCGCCGGCTGGTCGCCGCTGCAGATCGCCGGCAGACTGCGGCGCATGGATACTGAGGATCGTCCTGGAACGGTCTGCCATGAGACCGTCTACGGCGCGCTCTATGCGCTGCCGCGTGGCGAGTTGCGTCGCGAATTGCTCGGCGCCCTGCGCCAGGGGCGCCAGAACCGTCGACCGCGGTCGCGCGGTACCGATCGGCGCGGCTTCGTCACCGACGATGTCAAGATCGCGGCCAGGCCCGAAGACGTCTTCCAACGGCTGATCCCCGGCCATTGGGAGGGCGACCTGATCAAGGGAGCGGCAAATCGCTCGGCCGTCGGTACCCTGGTCGAACGCACCAGCCGCCTCGTCCTGCTCGCCCGCATGGACGCGCTCGATGCCGACACCACCCGCTGTGCTTTCGAGCGCGCCTTCGATGCCATCCCCGCGACTTTGCGCAAGACGCTTACCTACGACCGCGGGACCGAAATGGCCCGCCACGCCGAGCTGACGCGGAACACCGGCATCAAGGTCTACTTCGCCGACCCCTACAGCCCATGGCAGCGACCCAGCAACGAGAACGCCAACGGCCTGATCCGGCAGTATCTCCCCAAAGGCACCGATCTCAGCGGCCACTCTCAGCAGCACCTCAATGACATTGCCGAGCGCCTCAACGACAGACCTCGAAAAATCCTCGACTTCCTCACCCCAAACGAAGTCTTCCGCAAGCTGGTCGTCGATGATCAGACCACGCCACAGACCGTTGCACTTCAAACTTGACACCGCCAATGCTACCGGAATGTGGGCAACGATGGAAGATAATAGCACTGTCACCGGAATTTTCACCGGAATTTTGGTGGTGCGGCGAGGAGAGGTGCCGCTTGATCGCCCGTGCATCGGTCCCTAGCATTCGACGATCGGTTCGGATTGCCGTGCATCGGAGGCGGGGCCGTGGGGCAGGGAACGATCATCAGATCCAGGCGCGTCGAGCCGGGTGCCGCTTGCGCGGTGCCCCGGGTCGCGGTCGTCACCCTCGGCCAGACGCCGCGCACCGACGTGGTTCCCGAACTCTGCGAACTGACCGGCCGGCCGATGGAAGCCATCGAGTTCGGCGTGCTGGACGGCGTCGATGCCGACGTGCTGGCCCGCATCTCGCCCGGTCCCGGCGAGCCGGCGCTGCTCACCCGGATGCGGGACGGCAGCGACATCGTCATGTCGATCGACTGGACCAGCGACCGGATGCAGGAGATCTATTCCGAGATCGCCGGCCTCGACATCGACCTCGTGGTGCTGATGTCGTCGCTGCTCGGCGCGGTCCCGGCGCCGGCGCAGACCACGATCTTCTGCGACCGGGTGGTGGTGCGGACGATCGAGACATTCACCGACGCCGGGCTGCGCGTCGGCATCCTGCTGTCGCTGGACAGCCAGGGCGACATGGTGGTCCGCGACCGCACGCGGCGGCCGGAGATGGTCCGTGCCGCCATCGCCCGTCCCGGCGACCATGGGGCGTTGGAGGTGGCGATCGACGAGTTGGACGACTGCGACGTGCTGATCCTGCACTCGGTGACCTATTCCGAGGAGGAACGTCGGAATGCCGCGGCCCGATCCGGCAAGCCGGTGGTCATGGCCCGCCGGCTGGTGGCCAGCGCGATCCGCGAGGCCCTGGACCGGCTGGCCGCCCCGTCGGGTTCGATCACCTCCGACGGGGCGCTCAGCGAACGGCTGCGAACCCTCAGCGCGCGCGAACGCGAGATCATGTTCCTGGTGGCCGAAGGCCTCGCCAACAAGGAGATCGCCTTCCGCCTCGGGATCAGTTTCCGGACCGTCGAGATCCATCGCGCCCGCATGATGAGCAAGATGGACTTCCGCACCATGACCGACCTGGTGCGCACCGTGGACAGCCTCTCCGAGTTCTGATCGACCCCGGCGTCGCTGACGCTACGTGGCGGCGCGTATAGGACTCCCGGTCGGTTTTGGGCTTAGACTCCCGGTGCGATGCGACGAAGAGCGCAGCTTTGGACGGTCGCCGGACAGAATCGGGGAGATACCCGGCGAGATCCCGTAATGATCGCCATGAGTTCGCGGCGGATAACGGAGAACTGGGGGTTTCCAATGAATAAATTCATCAAGACAGGCTTGGCCGTCGGCATGATGACGGCGTGTTTCGTCAGCGCGGCCCTGCCGGCGAACGCGTTCGAGCGTCGCGACGGCGAGAAGATCCTGGTGTCGGCACAGCGTCAGGCGGCGCCGACCATGGACCCGAGCGTCAAGTACGACGCCTCGATCCGGACCATGCAGCAGGCGATGTACGACGGGCTCCTGAAGTACGTCGATACGCCGCCGCGCGTCGTGCCGTGGCTTGCCGAGAGCTTCGATGTCAGCGACGACGGACTGACCTACACCTTCCATCTGGTGAAGAACGCGAAATTCCATAACGGCGACCCGGTCGACGCCGAAGCGGTCCGCTGGTCGTTCGAGCGGACGCTGACGCTCGGCAAGGGCCCTGCCTGGATGCTGAACGCCTTCCTGAAGGCGGAGAACGTCAAGGCAGTCGACGCCAGCACGGTCAGCTTCACGCTGGACCGGCCGTTCGCGCCGTTCACGTCGTTCCTGCCGTGGTGGTACGTCATGAATCCCAAGCAGGTGATGGCCAACGAGGTCGACGGCGATCTCGGGCAGAAGTGGCTGATCGACAACGAAGCCGGATCCGGCCCTTACCAGCTGGCCCGGGTCGAGCAGGGCACGCTCTACGAGCTCAAGCGCTTCGACGGATACTGGCGCGGCTTCGAGGGCAAGCTCGGCGGCATCATCTACAAGCTGATCCGGGAATCCTCGGCCCAGCGCGCGGCCCTGATGCGCGGCGAGGCCGACCTGGTGACCGGCCTCAGCCCGGACGAGTTCGACCAGGTCGCCAAGGCCAAGGGGATCGTCACCTCGACCCAGCCGGCGCTGACGGCGTTCGGGATCAAGTTCAACACCCAGGGCAAGCTCACCTCGGACCTGAACCTGCGAAAGGCGGTCGCCTACGCCTTCGACTACGAGGGGCTGATCAAGATCTACAACGGCCGGGCGGTGCTGCAGAGCAGCCCGTTCACCGATGCCATCCTCGGCAAGATCGACGTGCCCGGCATGCCGCGCAAGGACATCGCCAAGGCCAAGGAGTACCTGGCCAAGTCGAAGCATCCGGATGGCGGCATCGAGCTCGAATACGTCTACGTGCAGGGGCTCGAGGAAGAGCGGCTGATGGGGCTGATCCTGATCGACAGCCTGAAGGACCTGAACATCACCGTGAAGATGGTGCCGCTGACCTGGGCCAACATGGTGGCCCGCGGCTCCAAGGTCGAGACTTCGCCGGACATGATCGCGATCTTCGCGACCCCGGTGTCGATCGACCCCGACGCGGTGGCGATCCAGTACCATCCGTCGAGCCAGGGGGCGTATTACGGGGTGCACTATCTCGACGATCCCGAACTGACCAAGCTGATCGAGGACGCCCGCTTCACCACCGACTGGGAGAAGCGCAAGCCGATGTACGCGGCGATCCAGGAGCGGATCGTCGACCTGCAGCCGGAGATCTTCGGGATGATGCGCGAGCGGCGCGTCGCCTACCGCGACTGGGTCAAGGGCTACGAGTACAGCCCGGTCCGCATGACCGAAGAGGTAGACTTCTACCCGCTCTACATCGAGTGACCGGTCGTCGGCGGGGCACGGGACGCGCAGTCCCGCCCCGCCGTCACCGGGCGCCGGGCGGCTGTGCCCCGGCGCCCGGTGACGGATACCGCGCAACCGCAACGTCGAGGTCCCGGTAGATGCTTCGCTTCACGCTCAGGCGTGCGGTGCTGATGGTGTTCATGCTGCTGGGGCTGCTGCTGATCACTTTCACCATCTCTCACATCGCGCCAGCCGATCCGGCGGCACTTGCCGCCGGGCCGGACGCGAACGTGGAGATGATCGAGCGCTACCGGGTCGAACACGGCCTCGACCGCCCGCTCTACGAACAGTTCGCGATCTACCTGCAGCGGCTGCTGACCGGCAACTGGGGCAAGTCGATCCACACCACGCGCCCGGTCTGGGACGACCTGGTGACCTACTTCCCGAACACGGTCGAACTGGTGGTCTTTTCGATCCTGATCGCGGTGGTACTCGGGGTCCCGCTCGGGGTGGTCGCGGCGGTGCACCAGAACCGGCCGATCGACCACACCATCCGTATCCTGACGGTGTCCGGCGTCGCCATGCCGATGTTCTGGCTCGGGCTGATGGCGCAGCTGTTCTTCGCCCTGTATCTCGGCTGGTTCCCGCTCGGCGGTCGTATCGAGATGATGACCGACCCACCCGGGGCCATCACCCACCTGCTGCTGGTCGACGCGCTGCTGCGCGGCCAGTTCGGGACCTTCGTCGAGGGCCTGCACCATATCGTCCTGCCGTCGGTGGCGCTGTGCCTGCCGGCGCTGGCGTCGATCATCCGGGTGAACCGCGCCGAGATGCTGGAGACCCTCAAACAGGACTACATCGTCAACGCCCGGGCCCACGGCCTGTCGACCTTCCGCATCGTCGCGGTCTATGCGTTGAAGAACGCGATGTTGCCGACCATGGCGATGATCGGGCTGCGGTTCGGCTGGATGCTGGGCGGGACGGTCCTGGTCGAGACGGTGTTCGACTGGCCGGGCATCGGCCTCTACGCGGTGCAGGCGGCGATCAGCTCGGATTTCGAGCCGATCATGGGGGCCACCATCGTGCTCGGTTTCTTCTTCATGATGACCAATCTTGTGATCGACATCATCTACGGCATCCTCGATCCGAGGGTGAGGGCACAGGTGTAGCGGCGATGGCGCTCCGGTCTCAGGAACTGGATTTGCAGACGGTCGGCTTCGCCGAACGCCACGCCGGCACGATCCGCGCGTTGCGCCTCTACGCCCGGACCTTCGCGCGCAACGGCTCGGCGATGCTGGGCCTGGCGCTGGTCCTGCTGTTTCTGGTCACGGCGGCGATCGGTCCATGGATCGTGCCGTTTCCCGACGATGCCACCGGGTCCATTCACCTCGACATCAAGCTGCAGCCGCCGGATTCGGTGCACTGGTTCGGCACCGACGAGGTCGGCAACGACGTGTTCACCCGGGTCGTGCTGGGCACCCGCGTCACCTTGCAGATCGCCTGCATCGTGACCGGCGTGGCGATGCTGATCGGCATTCCGCTGGGTATGATCGCCGGCTTCGTCGGCGGCCCGGTGCAGGAGATCATCATGCGGGTGACCGACGTGTTCCTGTCGGTCCCGGGCCTGGTGCTGGCCATCGCCATCGTCGGCGCCCTCGGTCCCGGCATCGTCAACGCCATGCTGGCGCTGTCGCTGGTCTGGTGGCCCGGCTACGTGCGGCTGGTGCAGGCGAAAACCCTGTCCCTGAAGAACGAAATCTACGTCCAGGCGGCCCGCTCGATGGGGGCGAGCAGCCTGCGGATCGTGTTCGTGCACATGCTGCCGAACTGCACCTCGCCGATCGTCGTCAAGGCGTCGATGGACATGGGCATGGCGATCCTCGGCGCCGCCAGCCTCGGCTTCCTCGGGCTCGGCGCGCAGCCGCCGTTCCCCGAATGGGGGGCGATGATCTCGGTGGCCCGGACCTACCTGCCGGACTGGTGGTGGTACTCGTTCTTCCCCGGTGTCGCGATCGCCTTCACCGTCCTCGGCTTCAACCTGCTGGGCGACGGCTTGCGCGACATCCTCGACCCGAAGCACCGCGAATGAGCGACCAGGCGATGACATCGGCGCGGGCCGGGCCGGCACCGCTGCTGTCGGTTCGGGACTTCAGGCTGGCGTTCGACACCTTCGACGGCGTCTACCAGGCGATCGACGGTATCAGCTTCGACCTGGCGCCGGGCGAGTCCCTGGGAATCGTCGGCGAGACCGGCTGCGGCAAGTCGGTGACGGCCAAATCGATCATGGGGCTGCTGCCGAGCCCGCCGGCGCGGGTGCGCGGTGGCCAGATCCTGTTCGACGGCGAGGACCTGCTGCGGGTCGGGGAGGCCCGGCTCCAGCAGATCCGCGGCAACGACATCGCGATGATCTTCCAGGATCCGATGACCTATCTGAACCCGGTGTTCACCATCGGCACCCAGCTGGTCGACGTGATCATGGCCCATCAGCGGGCCCGGCCGCGGGCCGAGCGCATGCACCGTGACGCGGCGCGGGGCCACGCCATCGACATGCTGCGCCGGGTCCACCTGCCGAACCCGGAGCGGCAGCTCGACGCCTATCCCTACCAGCTGTCCGGCGGCATGCGGCAGCGGGTGCTGATCGCCATGGCACTGTCCGGGCGGCCGCGCCTGCTGATCGCCGACGAGCCGACGACGGCGCTGGACGTGACCATCCAGGCGCAGATCCTCGACCTGATCGGCGAGCTCCGGGCCGAGTTCGGCCTGTCGGTCCTGATGATCACCCACGACCTCGGGGTCGTCGCCTCGGTCTGCGATCGAGTGGCGGTGATGTATGCCGGGCAGATCGTCGAGGATGCCGCGATGGCGCGGCTGTTCGACCACCCGGAGCATCCCTACACCCGCGGCCTGCTCGCCGCCGTGCCGCATCCCGGCCGGCCGGCCGCCAGCCTTTCGAGCATCCCGGGATCGTTGCCGAATCTGCTCGACCCGCCGGCCGGCTGCCGGTTCCGGGGCCGCTGCGCGCTGGCTGGCGACGATTGCCTGCGGCCGCCGCCGATCACCGGGATCGCTGCGGATCACAAGGTCGCCTGCTGGCGTGCGATGGAGGGACCCGGTGCTGGCGCTTGAGGATCTGAAGGTCCACTTCGACGTCTCGCGCCGCCGCGGGGAGCGGTTGGTGGTCAAGGCGGTCGACGGGGTGACCCTGCGGCTGCGCAAGGGCGAGGCGTTCGGCCTGGTCGGCGAATCCGGCTCGGGCAAGTCGACGATCGGCAAGGCGGCGCTGCACCTGGTGCCGATCACCGGCGGACGGCTGGAGATCGGCGGTGAGGACCTGACCCGGCTCGACCGGGCCGCCGAGAAGAAGCTGCGTCGCACCGCCCAGATGATCTTTCAGGACCCGCACTCGGCGCTCAATCCGCGCATGACCATCATCCGCAGCGTCGCCGAGCCGCTGGTCCTGCACACCGCGATCCGCGGCGCCGCTCTGACGTCGCGGGTGGCCGAGCTGCTGGAGACCGTCGGGTTGTCGCGCCAGTTCCTGTACCGCTATCCGCATGAGCTGTCGGGCGGCCAGAAGCAACGGGTGTGCATTGCGCGTGCGATCGCGCTGGAGCCCGCCCTGCTGATCCTGGACGAGCCGACCTCGGCCCTGGACGTCTCGGTGCAGTCGCAGATCCTCGAGTTCCTGAAGGAGCTGCAGGCCGACCTCGGGCTGACCTACCTGTTCATCTCCCACAACCTGGCCGTGGTGCGGTATCTCTGCCGCCGGGTCGCGGTGATGTATCTCGGGGTGATCGTGGAGGAGGGGGAGACCGAGGCAGTGTTCGAGAATCCGCGGCACCCCTATACCCAGGCCCTGCTGAAGGCGGTGCCTTATCCGCAGGCGGTGCAGCCGGACCGCGGCCCGCCGCTGCAGGGCGACATCCCGAGCCCGGTCGATCTGCCGCCGGGCTGCCGGTTCCACCAGCGCTGTCCCGCGGCGATCCCCGGGGTCTGCGACAGCGTGGTGCCGCCGGAGGTGCGTGGCAGCGACGGCATGGTGCGATGCCATCTGTTCTCCGGCCTCGGCCGGGGCGACTGATCGGCCGCCCCGGCCCGCCGCGTCAGACGTTGGCGGCGTCGCCGATATTGTCGACGCCGCGTTCCTCGAGCACCGTGGTCAGCCAGTTCGGGTCCATTTCCGGGACGGAGGAGAGCAGGAGGTCGGTGTAGGCGTGGTGCGGCGGCTTGAACATCACGTCCTTCGGCCCCTGCTCGACCACCTTGCCGCGCCGCATCACCACGACCTCGTCGGCGATCGCGCGGACCGTCGCCAGATCGTGGGTGATGAACATGTAGGCGAGGTCGAGCTCGCGCTGCAGCTTGTTGAGCAGCCGCAGGATGCCTTCGGCGACCAACTGGTCGAGGGCCGACGTCACCTCGTCGCAAATGATGAACGTCGGGTTGGCGGCCAGTGCCCGGGCGATGCCGATCCGCTGCTTCTGCCCACCCGAGAGTTCGGGCGGGTAGCGGTTGTAGTATTGGGCGGGCTCGAGCTCGATAAGGTCGAGAAGTTCGTCGACCCTGGCCTTTAGAGCCGCGCCCGAGAGCTTCCCGTAGAACTGCGCCGGCCGACCGATGATCTCGTGAATCCGGACCTTCGGATTCAGCGCCGTATCCGCCATCTGGTAGATCATCTGGGCTTGGCGGAGCTGGTCCTTGGTGCGATCACGATAGCTTGGCGGAAGCTCCTCGCCCTTGAACATGATCTTGCCCTCGGTCGGGGGCAGCAGCCCGGTGATGCACCGTGCGGTGGTCGACTTGCCCGACCCCGACTCGCCCACCACCGCGACCGTCATGCCGGCGTGGATGTCGAAGGAGACGTCGTCCAGCACCTTGGTCGGCCCGTAGGAGGCGTGGATGCCCTGCACCGACACCACGGGCGCGGCATCGCCGGTCGGGCGCATCTTCTGTTCGCACTGGAAGCTTCTGACCGCCCAGAGGCTCTTCGTGTAGTCTTCCTTCGGGTTGTCGAGCATCTCGACCGTCGAGGACTCCTCGACCTCGTCGCCCTTCAGCAGGACCTTGATCTTGTCCGCCATCTGCGCGACCACCGCCAGGTCGTGGGTGATGTAGATCGCGGCGGTGTCGAACTGGTCGACGATGTCGCGGATCGCCGCCAGAACCTCGATCTGCGTCGTCACGTCGAGCGCCGTCGTCGGCTCGTCGAAGATGATCAGGTCCGGCCGGCAGGCCATCGCCATCGCCGTCATCGCCCGCTGTAGCTGTCCGCCCGATACCTGGTGCGGATAGCGGAAGCCGATCTCCTGCGGGTTGGGGAGGCGCAGCCGATGGTACAGCTCCATCGCGTCTTCCTGGGCCTCGGTCCGCTTGCGCATCCGGTAGTGCAGCGGTGCCTCGACATGCTGGTCGATCAGCACGTGGGCCGGATTGAACGACGCGGCAGCGGATTGCGCGACATACGCGATCCGCGAACCCCGGAGGACCCGGAGTTCCGCCTCCGTCGATGTCGTGAGCTCCATGCCGTCGAACTCGACCGAGCCGCCGGAGATCCGGCATCCGTCCCGGGCGTAGCCCATCGCCGCCAGGCCGATCGTGGACTTGCCGGCCCCCGACTCGCCGATGAGGCCGAGCACCTCGCCGCGGCGGAGATTGAGGCTTACGCCGTGGACGATCTCGATCCATTTCTCGTCGGAATAGCCCTCGATGCGGAGGTCATTGACGTCGAGCAGGACGCTCTTCTTGGGGTTGTCTGCCATGTCGTCACTCCTTCAGGCCGGCCGAACGCCAAAGCATCCAGTCCACGACGAAATTAACCGCGACGGTCAGCAACGCGATCGCTCCGGCGGGAATCAGCGGCGTGATCTCTCCGAAGGAAATCAGCGTCGCGTTCTCCCGCACCATCGAGCCCCAGTCGGCGGTCGGCGGCTGAATGCCGAGTCCGAGGAAGGACAGGCCGGCGATCAGCAGGAACACGAAGCAGAACTCGAGCCCGAACTCCGCGATCAACGGCGCCGTGGAGTTCGGCAGGATCTCCTTGCGGATCAGGTAGAGGTCGCCTTCGCCCCGCAGGCGCGCCGCCTCGATGTAGTCCATCACCACGACGTTGCCGGCCACCGCCCGCGTGAGGCGGAAAACCCGCGGCGCGTAGATGATCGCGACGATGATCACCAGCACGATGAGGTTGGTACCGAAGATCGAGAGGAGAAGCAGCGCGAAGATCAGCGACGGGATCGACATGATCACGTCCGCGACCCGACCCATGAGCTGATCCAGGTGGCCTCCCTTGGTGGCGGCGAACAGGCCGGCGAAAGCGCCCAGGAAGAACGCCAGGAGGGTTGCGCTGAGTGCGAGGCCGACGGTGTTTCGGGCGCCGTAGATGAGCCGGCTGAACATGTCGCGCCCGAGCTGGTCGGCGCCGAGCAGCATGTTCTCGTCGGCCGGCGCGAAGGCGGAGGAGATCACCTCGGCCTCGCCGTGCGGCGCGATGATCGGCGCGAAGATCCCCATCACCGCGTAGGTGAAGATCACGAACATGCCGAAGGCCGCGGTCAGCGGCGCTGTCCGCAGTACCTTGGCGGTCTCCGTGCCGGCGATGTTCACCAGGAATTCCCGGAACGAGTAGGCGGTACCCGCCGCGAGGCCGAGTGAACCGGCACAGAGCGTTATCGTCCAGAGCGTCGACACGCCGCCGACGATGCCCGCCACGAAGGAGACGAGGGTCAGGGTGAACAACAGCATGAAGGCCGACCGGCGGCCGTAGTAGGCCGCGAGGCAGGAGGCGCCGATCAGGAGCGCGTAGTAGCCGATGACGAAATAGTTCATGTCCGCGCCCTCACTTCGGATGCCGGAGGCGCGGGTTGGTCAGGATCGCCCCGATGTCCGCCGCGAGATTGAGAAGGATGAAGGTTGCCGCGAAGATCAGGCAGACCGCCTGAACCACCGGGAAGTCCCGCTTGCTGACCGCGTCGACGAGCAGCTGGCCGATCCCCGGATAGACGAAGACCACCTCGACGAGCACCACGCCGGTGATGAGATAGGCGAGGTTGAGGGCCACGACGTTGATGATCGGCGCCCAGGCGTTCGGCAGGGCGTGCCGCACGATCACCTTCCAGGCTGGCGCGCCCTTGAGTCGCGCCATCTCGATATAGGGGGAGGCGAGCAGGTTGATGATCGCCGCCCGTGTCATCCGCATCATGTGCGCGGTGACGACGAGCACCATGGTGAGCGCCGGCAGGAAGGTCCGGTGCAGCAGCTCCGCGAACCCCATGCCCTGGGTGAAACTGGCGATCGCGGGGAACAGCGGCGCTTTCACGGCCAGATACAGGATCAGGATGTAGCCGAGGAAGAACTCCGGCGAGGAAATCGAGGTCAGGGTCAGAACGTTCGCCACCCGGTCGAACAGGGTATTGCGCAGGAGCGCGACCATGATGCCGAGAACGATCGCCAGCGGCACCGCGATCACGGCGGCGTAGCAGGCCAGGAACAGCGTGTTGAGCAGCCGCGGCCCGATCTTGTCGGTTACGCGTTCGTCCGACGTCAGTGAGAACCCGAAATCGCCCGTGACCGCACCGGCCAGCCAGTCGAAGTAGCGTACCGGCGCCGGCTGATCGAGCCCGAGCTTCTCCCGCATCGCCGCGACGTTCTCCGCGGTTGCGCCCTGCCCGAGCACTGCCTCGGCGACATCGCCCGGCAGGAGTTCAACGGCGCTGAAGATCAACACCGAGATGACGAGGAGCGTAACTAGGCCTAGCCCGAGGCGTTTGAGGATGATGGTCGCGACGTCGCCCACGATGTCCCTCCGATTGCTCCGCCTGAGGGGCGGCATTCTTGTTGGTTGTAACGGAACCCGGCGCCGGAGTTTCCTCCGGTCGCCGGGGCCCGCATGACCGCGCCGCCCCGAGGGGCAGCGCGGTCGTTCTCAGATCAGGCGAACCACCAGCGGCTCGGCGCGCGGGCTCCGTCGCAGGCCCAGCTCGCCGCGAGGTCGGGTCCGTGCATCACGTTCTTGCCCCGCGCGAAGACGAAGTTGTTGAAGAACGGGATGATGGTTCCGCCATCGTCGCGCATCAGCATGCTCATCTCATGATACATCTCGGCGCGCTTGGTGTCGTCGAGCTCGGACTTGGCCTGCAGCAGCAACTCGTTGAACCGCGGGTTCTGCCAGCGGCTCTCGTTCCACGCCGCGTCGTCCTTGTAGGCCAGCGTGAACATCACGTCGGGCGTCGGGCGTGCGCCCCAGGACACTGCGGTGAACGGCTTCTTCAGCCAGACGTCGGAGTAGTACCCGTCGTTCGGCTCGCGGACGACCTTGAGGTCGATCCCGGCGGCCTTCGCCTGCTCGGCATAGAGGACGCACATGTCCACCGCACCGGAGAACACGCTGTCCGCGGTGTGAATGCTGACCGAGAGGCCTTCCGCCCCGGCCTTCTTCAGCAGCGACTTAGCCTGATCCGGGTCATACTCGCGCTGCGGAATGTCGGCCGGGAAGTACGGCTGCACCGGCGCGATGTGGAAGTCGTTGCCCATGGTCGCGGCGCCGAAGGCGATCTTGTCGATGATCTCCTGCCGGTTCATCGACAGCTTCAACGCCATGCGCACGTCGACATTGTCGAACGGAGCGGTGTCGCAGAACATCGGCATGGTGATCGCGGCACCGGACGGCACGTTGTCGACCTTGATGTTCGGCGAGCGCTGCAGGAGTGCCAGGGTCTTCAGCTCAACCAGGGAGACGCAGTCCACGTCACCGGTGACGAGCGCCGTCTGGCGCGCGTTCGGATCGTTGAGGACGATCATCCTGACCTTGTCGAACCAGGCGCCCTCGCCGTGCCAGCCGTCGTGCCGGCTCAGCTCCCAGCTCACGCCGAACTCGCCGTTGTCGATCTTGTAGGGACCGCAACCGTCGCCCGACTTCCACTCGATCGTGCCGTCGGCGTTCGCCGGACAGATCGCGAGGTGATAGTCGGTCATCAGCCACGGCAGGTCGGCGTTGCCGCGCGCCAGCTTGACGGTGATGGCGTGATCGCCGTCGGCGACGATGTCGGTGACGTCGGTCAGCAGCGACTTGGCGGCCGAGGTCGTGGAATCACCCCGGTGGTGGTTCAACGACGCGACGACGTCCGCCGCCGTCACCGGCTTGCCGCTGTGGAAAGTCGCATTCTTGTTCAGCGCGAACGTCCACTCGGCGGCGTCCGGGGTCGCCTTCCACTCGGTCGCGAGATCCGGCCCGAGCGTGTTGTTCGGGTTGATCATCGTCAGATAGCTTCGGTACTGGTGCGCGAGAAAGATCATCTGGCGCGTGACGTAGGTACCGGGATCGTGCGTGTCGGACGTGTTGCCGTCGTGGATTCCCCAGCGGAAGGTACCGCCCTTCTTGGGGGCGGCGAACGCCTTGTCGACCCAGAGCCCGGTCGCCGCCGACGCGGCAAATCCGGCCGCGACTGCATATCTGATGAAATCTCGACGCGGCAGCTTCCCGTGTCGGGCAGCCGCTTCGATATTTCTCATGAGTTCTTGGTCAATTTTATCGGCCATGTTGTCTCCTCTTGGTAATATTGACGCGGAATATTATGAGTTCTGTCTCGGCCCGCGTTCTTCAACCTGTGTGGATTACTGCAAGTTTGCATCTTTGTATTGGTTCGTCAAAATATAATCTGGATCCAATGTTCTTGATGTGTTTCGTGGTGAACCCGGTCTCGCTATAGTTTCGTTCCCGCGGAGATTTCGGCGGTCTGAAACCTCTGTCGGTTCCGGCCGGGTTCCGCGGTTGCTGGACGATATGCCGGCCGGTTGTGTGGGCGGTTGCCCCATAGTCTGCGCGCCGTTCAGGGTCTATTCAACGGCGGCGTGCTCGATCGCGTGCATGACATCGTCCAGCGACGAATCGCCGGGCATCGGGGCCCGCCATCGCATTCGATGTCAGCCGGCTACCGCCCCCGGTCCGGCTGCTGCCGCCGACCGGTCGGGCATGTGCCCGGGACCCGGTGCGTCCAGCCTCGGCGGCGCGCTCCGCGATGATCGCCCAGCGCTCGCGGATGGTCGTCTTCAGCGGCTATCGTATGTATTGAACGTATCGATTCCGGCGATCCATGGAGGAGGGGAGATTGGTGGCGCGGGTCCTGATCGCCGGTGTCTGGCACGAGACCAACACGTTTTCGCCGATCGCGACCGACCTCGCCGCGTTCCGCGCCTATCAATGGGCCGAAGGTGCGGATCTCGCGGCCCGCTACGCCGGGACCAACACCGAGATCGGCGGGATGCTCGAGGGCACCGCGCGGGCCGGGTTGGAGGTCGTGCCCGGGTTGTTCGCCGGTGCGATTCCGTCCGGCACCGTCACCCGCGCCGCTTTCGAGGATCTTGCCGGGCGCATCGCGGACTCGGTGACGCGCGAGCGGCCCGACGGCATCCTGCTCGCTCTGCACGGTGCGATGGTGGCCGACGGCATCCCCGAGGCCGATGCCGAGCTGGCCCGCCGGGTCCGGGATCGTGCGCCGGCAGGCGTGCCGGTGGTCGCGACCTACGACCTGCACGCCAACGTCTCGCAGCCGCTGGTCGACGCCTGCGACATGCTGGTCGGCTATGACAGCTTTCCGCACACCGACATGGGCGCGCGCGGCGAGGAGGCGGCGACCCGGCTGGCGGTGATGCTGGCGGCCGGTACGCGCCCGGCCAAGGCGTTCCGCAAGCTGGCGATGATCACCGTGCCGCAGATGCAGGCGACGGCGGAGCCGCCGATGGCCGCCGTCATGGCGCGCGTGGCCGAAGCCGAGGCGGTCGCCGGGGTCGACGTCGTCTCGGTCGCCCAGGGGTTCGCCTATGCCGACGTCGACCACCTGGGCATCGCGGTCACCGGATACGGCAGCGATCCGGCGGCGCTGCACCGGGAGGTCGAGGCGGTGGCGGCGGTCATCGAGGCGGCGCGCGACAGCCTCCGGCCGGTCCTGGTCCCGGTGGCGGCGGCGGTCGGGCTGGTGGCGGGCGGGCTGGCGGCGGGGCCCGGCAGCGGGCCCGTGGTACTGGTCGAACCGGCCGACAACGTCGGCGGCGGGGCACCGGGCGACGGGACCGCGATCCTGGCGGAGATGGTCCGCCGCCGGGTGCCCGGCACGGTGGTGATCTGGGACCCGGATGCGGTCGCGGTCGCACGCGGTCGACAGCGCTTCGCCGGCCCGGTCGGCGGTCGCACCCTGCCGGACCTGCATGGCGCGCCGGTCGCGATCGAGGGGGCGGTGGTGTTCGACGAGGCCGCCGTGCGCTACGTCCGCGACGGTGCCTACATGACCGGCCAGGAAGTGCCGATGGGCGACGTCGCCGTGGTGCGCACCGGCTTCGGCCTCAACGTCGTGCTGACCGGCGAGCGGGTAATGCCGTTCGACGACACGCATCTGCGGCGCGTCGGCATCGACCCTGCCGGCGAACCGGTCCTGGTCGCGAAATCCGGCAGCGCCTGGAAGATCGCGTTCCAGGCGATCGCCCGGCGCGCCGTCGTGGTCGACACCGGCGGGGTGTGTGCGTCGCTGGTCGAACGGCTGCCCTACACCCGCGACGCGGCACGGCGCTGCTGGCCGCTGCGGGCGGAATGACCTGAGCCGGACTGCATGACACGGCGGCCTGGCGGCGATACCGTTGGTCGGATGTCGGGGGAAGACTGGACCGATCAAGAGAACGACGTGGTCGTCGCGAAGTATTTCGCGATGCTTGCGGCCGACCTCGCCAAGCGCCCGTACAACAAGGCGGCGCACAATCGGGATATGCAGCGGTTGATCGGGCGGGCACGCGGATCCATTGAGTTCAAGCACCAGAACATCTCAGCGGTTCTCAAGGGACTCGGGGAGGACTGGATCCCGGGATACAAACCGCGGAGCAACTTCCAGGACTCGCTCGCTGACGTGGTTGTCCGATGGCTGGCGAGAAATCCCGCGTGGTTACAGCGCTCGCCTGCTGTACTTGGACCTGGAAGTGTCTCGATGGCGGAGGCGCCATCTCTCTGGGTCGGTCCGCCCCCCACGAGAAGCAACGCGGAGCCGCCGACGGAACTCGAAAGGATGGCAGTCATCGCCCGACGGTTCGATGTTGCCGGTCGGGACGAGAGAAACCGAGTTCTTGGTCGAGCCGGCGAGCAGCGTGTTCTATTGCACGAACGGACGACGCTCGCTCAAGCCGGCAGGAACGATCTGGCCGAACGTGTTCGCTGGGTATCCGAAGAGGACGGAGGCGGTGCAGGCTACGATATTGCGAGTTTCGAGTCCGACGGCCAGGATCGGTTGATCGAGGTTAAAACGACGAATGGCTGGGACCGCACGCCATTCCACATCTCTCGGAACGAACTCAGCGTCTCGGAGGAGAGGCGAGATGTCTGGTGCCTCGTCCGCCTCTGGAACTTCTATCGCGAGCCTCGGGCCTTTGAGCTGCGACCACCGCTTGAGGCCCACGTCGCGCTGATGCCGACCAGCTTTCAGGCGAGCTTTCATTGAGGACTCCAGCCGGCGTAGCCGGAGCCCGCGACCGGTGGTGAACCGCTCCGGCCTCAGGAAGCGGGTAGCCGCTCGCCGGCGTCGGCCAGGTCCGCGACCGGCGTCAGGTGCCGGCCTTCCTCGTGCCAGCGCCAATAGGTCTCGCGGATGCGCCGGGAGACCGGACCGGGCCGATCGTTCGACAGGATGTGCCGGTCGATGCGGGCGGCCGGCATCACGCCGCCGGCCGTCGTCGAAGTGAAGATCTCGTCGGCCGCGTACAGGTCGTCCCGGGTCATCGGCGCGATGCGGACGGGTAGCCCGAGTTCGTCGCAGATATCCATAACCGTCTGGCGGGTCACCCCTTCCAGCGCGCCGCGGTCGGGCGTGAGCACGGCCCCGTCGCGTACCGCGAAGACGTTGAAGCCGGGGCCCTCGGTGACGTAGCCGTCGCGGTCCAGCAGCACCGCGTTATCGGCGCCGGCGGCTTCGGCCTCGAACATCGCCTGGACCAGGTCGCCCCAATGGTAGTTCTTGACCGTGGGGTCGACGCTCTCGGCCGGGATCCGCGGCGTGGTCGCAACGATCAGGTGGGCGCCGCGCGCCTGCACGTCGACCGGGATCACGTCGATCCAGGGAATCGCGTAGGCGATGTAGCGATTGCTCATCAGGCTCGGTCGCCGCGGCATGCCGGGCAGCGGGACGCCGCGGGTGGCGACCATCGCGACATAGGCATCGTCCAGCCCGGCGCGGCGGACGCATTCCGCCAGGATCCGCGCCTGCTCCGCCGGGCCGTAGGGAACCGTCATGTGCAGCGCCGCCAGGGACTTCGCGAAACGTGCCAGATGGTCGTCGAGCCGGAAGAACGCGCCGTGCCAGACGTGAACGACGTCGTAGGTGACGTCGGACTTGGTGAACCCCCAGTCGAGGACCGAGACCGAGGCGCGGCCGATCGGCACGAAGGCGCCGTCGACGAAGGCCGCACCGGCGGCGAAGGATTCGGGGTCTGACATCGTGAACTCCGGGGACAGCTACGCGCCGCGCGGAAATGCGAAGCAGGCGAAGTCTCGGGAAGCCGGGGCCCCACCGTCAAGGGCCATGCCCGATCGCGCCCGGGACCGCGGTGACGCATTGAACCGTCGGCCGCCGTCGCCGTATCGTTCCGGTCCCTCCTCCGGCAGTATCGCCGCTGCCCGCAAGTCCGAAAGGCCGGCCCGTCATGAGCGTGCTCCCCATCCTGTCGATCGACGAGCGCACGCCGTTTGCCGGCGGCCACGTGTTCGGTGACGCCGGTGCCTATGAGCGCCTGACCGGTCGCGTCCGTCTGCGTGCCGACCCGGACGGCGGGCAACCCCGGATCGTCGACCTCGACAAGGCGCCGACCGGGGCCGACGGGTTGGTCGAGTACGCCGCCGACTTCTGCCTGCTGAAGCCGGTCGAGGCGGCGCGCGGCAACCGCCGGGTGTTCTTCGACTACGGCAACCGTGGCAACAAGCGCGCCCTGCAGTTCTTCAACGACGCCGTCGGCGCGCACACCCCGAGCACCCCGGAACACGCCGGCAACGGCTTCCTGATGCGGCGCGGCTACACGGTCGCCTGGCTGGCCTGGCAGGGCGACCTGTTGCCGGGCGACGGCCGCATACTGCTGGACGTCCCGGTCGCCACCGACGCCGGCCGGCCGATCACCGGCACGGTGCGGGTCGAATACATCGTCAACGGGACCGGCAACCACGTGATCCCGCTGAGCGGCCTGGCCCCGTCGCGCAGCTATCCGGCGGTATCGCTCGACACCGCCCAGGCGACGCTGACCCGGCGCCGCTACGCGGCCAGCCGGCGCGAGCCGATCCCGTCCGATGCCTGGTCGTTCTCGCGGATCGAGGAATCCCCGGCGGTCGATGGCCTGGGACGCGACCGCGCGGTGATCCCGTCGGACAGCCACCTGCACCTGCATGCCGGCTTCGAGACCGGCTGGATCTACGAGCTGATCTACCAGGCCCGCGACCCGCGGGTGCTCGGCCTCGGCCATCTGGCGGTGCGCGACTTCATCAGTTTCCTCAAGCATGCCGACGCCGACGCGACGGGCACTCCGAACCCGCTGCGCGACGGCGGCGGCGGGCGGATCGAGAAGGCCTACGCCTGGGGCCGTTCGCAGACCGGGCGCTGCATCCGCGACTTCATCTATCTCGGCTTCAACGCCGACGCCGAGGGGCGGCGGGTGTTCGACGGCGTGCTGCCGCATGTCGCCGGAGCCGGCAAGATGTGGATGAACCACCGGTTCGCCCAGCTGACCGTGCTGCCGGGCCAGGAGCACGAGAACCACTACACCCTGGTCGACCGCTTCCCGTTCTCCTATGCCCGCTCGACCGATCACCTGACCGGCCGCGAGGACGCCATCCTGAAACGTCCGGACACCGACCCGCTGGTGATCCACACCGACAGCGCGTCGGAATACTGGCATCGCCGCGCCTCGCTGGTGATCACCGACACCCGGGGTCGCGACCTGCCGCAGCCCGACGGTGTGCGGGTGCAGTTGTGGTCGAGCTCGCAGCACTATGCGTCGCCGCTGGTGGCGAAGCCGGAGAGGGGGATCGCCGCCCAGTTCCACAACACGGTCGCCACCTCGGCGTTCTTCCGCGCCAACCTGGACGCCCTGGATCGCTGGGCGACCGACGGGGCGCCGCCGCCGCCGAGCCGGGTGCCGAGCGCCGCCGACGGCACCCTGGTGCCGGTCGACGCCTGGCGAGACGGCTTCCCGGCGATTCCCGGCATCGCCCTGCCGCGCGGGCCGAGCCGGCTGGAGCAGGTCGATTTCGGCACCGACGTCGACGAGACCGGGGTGATCGAGCATGAGCCGCCGAAGGTGATCGACGGCGAGGAGTATCCGGTCCTGGTTCCGGCGACCGACGCCGACGGGCTCGACCGGGCCGGCCTGCGCGCGCCGATGGTGCAGGCGCCGCTCGGCACCTATGCCGGCTGGAGCCTGCGGCGCCCGGAACTCGGCGAAGGCGCCATGGTCGGCATCACCGGCTGTTACCTGCCGTTCGCCGACACCGCCGAGCAGCGTGCCCAGACCGGCGATCCGCGCCCGGCGATCCTGGAACGCTATGCCGATGCCGCCGCCTACCAGGCCGCGATCCGCCAAGCGGCGGAGGCGCTGGCCGCCGACGGCTACCTGCTGGCCGAGGACGTCGACCGCGCGGTCGACGTGGCCGCTGGCTGGAACCGGGCGCGCCACGTCACCAAGCTTCCGGACAGCCCGTCATGACCGCCGCCACGCCAACCGCCACGACGCCGACACCCGTAACCGTGCTCGCCGGCTTCCTCGGCGCCGGCAAGACCACCTTGCTGAAGCGAATCCTCGAGGATCCGCGGGGCGTGCGCTATGGCGTGCTGGTCAACGATTTCGGCGCCATCAACATCGACGCCGAGCTGGTGGTCGAGACCGGCGCCGACCAGGTCTCGCTGGCCAATGGCTGCGTGTGCTGCACGATCCGCGACGACCTGGTAGAGGCGATCGGTCGGCTGCTGGACCAGGACCCTGCCCCCGAGCATTTGCTGATCGAGACCAGCGGAGTGTCGCGGCCGATCGCGGTCATGGACGCGGTCCTCGACCCCGCGCTCGGCGGTCGGGCGGCGGTCGACGGGGTGTTCTGCCTGGTCGACGCCGCCGGCTTCCGCGACCTCGACTTCGCCTCCACCGAGCTGGCGATCGAGCAGGCCGGCTCGGCCGACGTGGTGGTCCTGAACAAGACCGACATCGCGACCGCGGAGGATCTGGCGGCGGTCGAGACCACCCTGCGCGGGCCGATGCCGAACATCCGGTTCCTGCCGACCCGTTTCAGCGAGGTGCCGCGTGAGGTGTTGTTCGGGACCGGGCACGTCGCGCCCGAGCGTCCGGCGGTGCAAGGGAACGGACATGGCCACGACCATCATGGCCACGAGCATCACCATGATGATCACGATCATCATGCCCACGACCACGGCGAGGAGTTCCAGGCCTGGTCGTGGCGCAGCGCGGCGCCGCTGGATCGCGCGGCGTTCCGCAATGCCGTCCGCCGCCTGCCGGCCACGCTGCTGCGCATGAAGGGCGTGCTGGCCTTCGCCGACAAGCCGGGCGAGCGCGCGGTGTTCCAGATGGTCGGCAAGCGCCACACCCTGGAGGCGGCGGCCGGTCCGGCGCCGACCGAAAGCCAGTTGGTGGCGATCGCCCGCACCGGTTCACTCGATACGGCCGCCCTGACAGCGTTGCTGGACGGCTGCGGGGGAGGCGGCTGAGCCTTCAGGCCGGAGCGAGGTCGACCAGGCCGCTGCCTGCGATATCGGCTGCGTCGACCCGTCTCCGCGGCCGCGAAGGCTCAGCGCCGGTAGCGTTTCTGCAGCTTGAAGCCGGCGATGGCGGTCAGCACCAGGGTAGTGCCCATCAGGATGAACGACACCGCCGCGCCGAACGGCCAGTTGCCGAGCTGCATCTGCCCGAACACCAGCGGCGCCAGCATCTTGAACTCCGGCCCGCCCAGCAGCACGGGGGTGGCGTAGGCGTTCATGCCGAGAATGAAGGTGAGGATGACGCCGGCGGCGATGCCCGGCAGTGCCAGCGGCCACAGCACCCGCCAGAACATGTGCCAGGGCCCGGCCCCCATGCTGAAGGCGGCCTCCTCGACCGATCGGTCGATGCTCTCGATCACGCTCTGCAGGGTCAGCACCATGAACGGCAGGTTGACGGCGATGATGCCGACGATGACCGCGCCGGTGGTGAACATGATCTCGACCGGTTCCGACGCCAGGCCGATGCCCATCAGGCCGACGCTGATGATCCCCTTGCTGCCGAACAGGGTCATCCAGCCAGCGGCGCGCACGGCATTGCCCACGAACAGCGGCAGCACCACCAGCATGACCAGGATGTTCTTGAACCGGGTGCGGGTCCGGGCCAGCACGTAGGCCAGCGGAAAGCCCAGCACCAGGCAGATCGCCGTGCAGGCAAGCGCGACCTTCACGGTCGTGAGGAACACGCCGATGTAGTAGGCGTCGGTGAAGAACTTGACGTAGTTCTCGATGGTCAGCGCGTCGACCATCAGCAGCCGGGGCACGTATTGGTTCAGGCTGTAGCGGAACAGGATGGCGATCGGGATCAGCAGGCCGGCCGCGACGATGAACGTCGCCGGACCGATCAGCGAAGCCGCCGACAGCCAGGAGCCACCCCGTTCCTCGACCCGCGTTGCGGTGGTCGTCCCTGCAGCCATGAATCCTGTTCTCCTGCGATGCCCGGCGCCCGAAGGGCCGGCTGCCGAATGCCCGGCGCCCGAGGGGCCGGAGTGGCCCCGGACGCCCGCCCGCCGGTCGGCAGGCGGACGCCCTCGGGACCTATGCGGTGGTTCTCAGCCGGTGATCAGGCCTTGAACTCCTTGTCCCACCACTCCTTCAGCTCGACGTCGTGGTCGGTCATGAAGCCGTAGTCCATGTCGACCAGCTTGGCGATCTGCTCCGGCGTGAAGCCGATCCGCTCGTTCCGCGCCGGCGGCACGTTGGCGTTGGTGACGGTCGGGTTGTAGCCCATGTCGATCGCGAAGGCCTCCTGCGCCGAGGGCTCCATCATGGCGTCCAGATAGGCGTAGGAGCCGTCCTTGTTCGGCGCGTTCTTCGGGATCACGAAGCCCGAGGTGTAGGCCAGCGTGCCCTCGGACGGTGCCACCGACTTCACGTTGATGCCCTTGTCCTGCCACTGGACGGTGCGGGCCTTCCACATGACGCCGACTTCGAACTCGTCGGCCGCCAGGCCCTGGGCGAACGCCTCGTTGGTCGGGTAGATGCGGGCACCGGCCTTGCGGACCTCGAGCAGCAGCTCCTTCGCCTTGTCCATGTCGGTGACCCCGCCGCCGGCCGCCAGCGCCGCCGCCACCAGCGTGTACTGGTACTGGATGTCGATGAGCGCCAGCTTGTTGCCGTGCTTGGGATCGAAGACGTCCGCGTAGCTGGTCGGCGGAGTCTTCACGAGGTTGTCGTTGTAGACCGCCACCATGCCGGAATAGATGTGGCCGATGCCGTACTTGTACTTCATCGTCGGCAGCAGGTTCTTGGCGTTCTTCAGGCGCGAATAGTCGATCTCGTCGGTCACGCCGACTTCGAACATCTGGTACATGTTCAGGGCCGATAGGCCCTGCACGTCGCTGGTGCCACGCGGCAAGCGGCGTTCCGCCAGCATCTTGCTGCGCCGCTGCGGGTCGCCAGCCTGATCCTGGACCACTTCCCAACCGTTGGCGATCAGGTGGGGCTGCTCGATGTTCTTGTTCAGCAACCGGGCATAGTCACCACCCCAGGTGCCGACGACGATCTTGCCCTTCGACTGGGCCAGCGCACCGCCGGCCCGCCCGAGCGCCGCGGTGCCGGCAACTGCCGCCGCGCCGCGCATCAGATTGCGGCGCGAGATCCCCAAGCCTTGTTCGTTCTTGTCCATCTTCCGACTCCCAGTTTTTTATGGCCCTCTGTCGTCCCGATCCCCTCGGCCGGTCGAGCTAGTCCGGCTGAAGCTCGTCGGAACCGGCGTCGTCGCCGGCTCCCGGAAATACCGCGGTCGTGGCCGCAGTCCATCCCACATGCACCTTTTCGCCGACCGCCGGCATGAAACCGTCCTCGCGGTTCGGGATCTGGGCGATCACCAGATCCTTCGGCGACAGTCGCACGTGCAGGTCGATGAGGCCGCCGAGATAGGAGACGAACTCCACCTCGCCCGGAAAATCGTTGTCCATGTCGGACAGCGCTGCCGGCGCCACCGTCACCCGCTCCGGCCGCAGGGCGACGGTTGCCGGCCCCGGCATCAGCTTGGTGTTGCACGCCACCGGGATACCGCCCGCTGTCCGGAACAGCTGCGGCGTCTCGAGCGTGCCGGAAACGAAGCTGCTGCGGCCGACGAAGCCCGCGACGAACCGGTCGGCCGGCCGCTCGTAGAGGTCGCGCTGGCTGCCGACCTGCATGACCGAGCCCTCGCTCATCACCACCAGGCGGTCGGCCATGGTGAGCGCCTCCTCCTGGTCGTGGGTCACCATGACGGTGGTCAGGTTCAGCGACTGCTGCAGCTTGCGGATCTCGATACGGACCTCCTGGCGCAGCTTGGCGTCCAGGTTCGACAGCGGTTCGTCCAGCAGCAGCACGTCGGGACGGAAAGCCAGGGCGCGGGCCAGGGCGACGCGCTGCTGCTGCCCGCCCGAGAGCTGGCGCGGCAGCCGTTCGCCGAGGTGGCCGAGGCGCACCAGTTCCAGCGCGCCGGCGACCTGACGGTCGGCCTCCGCCTTGGGCACCTTCCGCATCTCCAGCCCGAACGCCACGTTCTGGGCCACGGTCAGGTGCGGGAACAGCGCATAGCTCTGGAACACCAGGCCGGTGTTGCGCTTCCAGGCCGGCAGCCGGGTGACGTCGTTTTCGCCGATCTGGACCGACCCGGCCGTCGGCTCGACGAAGCCGGCGATCATCCGGAGCGTCGTGGTCTTGCCGCAGCCCGACGGGCCGAGCAGCACCAGGAACTCGCCGTCGGCGACGTCGAGGGTCACGTCGCGGGCGGCGAAGAAATCGCCGTAGCGCTTGGAGAGTTGTTTCAGTTCGAGACGGGCCATTGTTCTCTCACACCACTCGGCTGATCTTCACGAAACGGTCGGTAACCAGCATGGCGGCGCCGATCAGGACGATCTGCACCACCGACACTGCCGCGATCGACGGATCGATCTTCCATTCCAGGTACTGCAGGATGGCGATCGGCAGGGTCGTGCGGCCGGGCCCGACCAGGAACAGGCTCATCTCCAGGTTGCCGAACGATGCGACGAACCCGAACATCGCGCCGGCCACGACGCCGGGCAGAATTCCCGGCAGGGTGATCCGCCGGAACGTCGTCCAACGGTCGGCGCCGAGATTCTGCGCCGCTTCTTCCAGGGTGCGGTCGAAGCCGGCCAGGCTGGCCATGACCAGGCGTACTACCCAGGGGATCACCACCAGCACGTGGCCGGACAGCAGGCCGAGGGTGGAGCCCAGGATGTGCAACTCGCCGCCGGTCGCGATCTCGGCCTCGACATGGAACACGTACAGCGCGGTACCCAGCACCACGCCCGGCACCATCAGCGGCAACAGCAGCACGTTGTTCAGGGCCTCGCGCCCGGGAAACCTGAAGCGCGAGAGGCACAGCGCGGCCGGCACGCTGACCGCCAGGCCGATGGCGGTCGCGCTCACGCCGAGCTGGATGCTGAGCAGCAGGCCGTCGACGAAGCGGTCGTTCGAGAGGATCGAGAAGTACCAGCGGAAGGTATAGCCTTCCGGCGGAAATGACGGAATCTCCTGGCTGTAGAACGACAGCCAGGTGATCGAGAGCAGAGGCAGGAGGATATAGAACAGAGTCAGTCCGGCCACTCCTATGAGTGCCCACCGCCCGATCGCCCGTGTGTCGATGCTACCCACCGCCGTCATCCCGTCTCGTCTCCGTCAGTGCAGTCGGTTCTTGTGGAAGGCGCCGTCCTTCATGATCGCGGCGAGGTGCTTGCCTTGGCCCTCGAGCAGAGTGATGTCCTGCAGCGGGTCGTCGTCTACCACGATCAGGTCGGCCCAGGCACCGGGCTCGACGACCCCGAGCTTGCCGGGCCGGCGCACCACCTCGGCGCTGATCAGCGTCGCCGAGCGGATCACCTCGAGCGCGGACACGACCTCGGTGCGGATCGAGAACTCGCGGCTCTGGTCCTCCAGCAGGGCGCCGAGCAGGTCGGAGCCGTAGGCGACCTTTACCCCGGCGCGCTTGCAGATTTCCAGCGACCGGTAGCCGCCCTCCAGGACCATGTCGTTCTTCTCGAGCATCTCCGCCGGCATGCCGTATTCGGCGGCGCGCTCCTTCATGGCCACGTAGGCGACCAGGTTGGCGACCAGGTAGGCGCCCTCGCGGGCCATCAGCTCGGCGCGGGCATCGTCGATCAGGTTGCCGTGTTCGATGGTCCGCACGCCGTTGGCGACGGCACGCTCGATCGCCTCGGCACCGTAGGCGTGGGCGCAGACATAGCGGCCGAAAGCCTCGGCCTCCTCCACGGCGGTCTGGATTTCGCCGACCGAGAACTGCAGGGAATCGAGCGGGTCGAAGGGCGAGGCGACGCCGCCCGAGACCATGATCTTCACGTGGTCGGCACCGAGCCGCATCTGCTCGCGCACCACGCGGCGCAGGTCCTCCTCGCCGTCGACCATCTCGCGCAGGTTGGCGAAGGCATTGCAGCAGTAGCAGGGATAGCCCTGGTTGGTTCGCCCGCGGCCGTCGGAGTGACCGCCGGTCGGGCCGATCGAGCGTCCGGCGATGAACAGCCGCGGGCCGACGATCAGCCCTTCCTCGATCGCGGTCTTGATCCCCCAGTCGGTGCCGCCGGTATCGCGCACCGTCGTGAAGCCGCGGTCCAGCATCGACTTGAGCCGTACCGCACAGCGCGCCGTGGCCAGGGTCAGCGGCACGTCTTCCATGCGCCGCATATAGACTTCGCTGTGCATGCAGTGCACGTGGCTGTCGATCAGCCCCGGCATCAGCACCCGGCCGCCGCAGTCGATCGTCGCGGCCCCGTCAGCCTTGATCGGGCTGTCCGAGACCTCGCGGATGCGATCGCCCTCGACCAGCACTTCGTAGCCGCCGCGTGCCTCGTCGAAGCGCGGGTCGAGCAGGCGCAGGTTGCGGAACAACAGCATGCTACCGGTAGTGGCCATGACGGATCGTCCTCGGTGTCATGTCTCGGTCGGGACGGCGGGAGTGATCGAGCGGCCCGACAGCGAAGGGCGCGAAGGCTAGGGCATGCGAGCCCGGTGGAACATACGTGGTTGCGCTAATTCAGGCGGTTCTTGTGGAAGCGGCCGCCCTTGACGATCGCGGCCAGGTTGGCGTCGGGATTCAGGAACAGGCTCAGGTCCTTGAGCGGGTCGCCGTCGATCACCAGAAGGTCGGCGTAGGCGCCCGGCCGCAGGCAGCCGAGTTCGCCCTCGCGGCGCACCACCTGGGCCCCGACCAGGGTGGCCGAGCGGATGATCTCGATCGGCGACAGCACTTCGGAGCGGATCACGAACTCTCGGGCCTGATCGACCTGGAGCTGGCCCAGCAGGTCGCTGCCATAGGCGACCGGCACCCCGGCTCGCTTGCAGATCTCCAGCGAGCGCAGGCCGCCGTCGATCACCATCTCGTTCTTCTCGATCATCTCCTGCGGCATGCCGAATTCAGACGCCCGCTCGCGCATGGCGTAGTAGGCGACCAGGTTGGCGATCAGGAACATGTCCTTCTCGGCCATCAGCCCGGCGCTGGCCTCGTCGATGAGGTTGCCGTGCTCGATGGTCCGCACGCCGTGCTGGGCGGCCCGGGTGATCGCCTCGGGGGTGTAGGCGTGGGCGCAGACATAGCGCCCGAAGCTGACCGCCTCCTCGACCGCCGCCGTCACCTCGCCCGGCGAGTACTGCATGCTGTCGAGCGGGTCGAACGGCGAGGCGACGCCGCCTGACATCATGATCTTCACGTGGTCGCAGCCCTGGCGCATCTCCTCGCGCACCGCCTTGCGAACCTCCGACACCCCATCGGCCGTGCGCATGGAGAACGCCATGGCATTGCAGCAGTAGCAAGTCGGGCCGTTGTCGGTGCGGCGCCGGCCATCGCTGTGGCCGCCGGTCGGGCCGATCGCCTTGCCGGAGATGAACAACCGGGGACCGGGCGACAGGCCCTGGTCGACCGCGGCCTTCAAACACCAGTCGGCACCACCGGTGTCGCGCACCGTGGTGAAGCCGCGGTCGAGCATGGCCCGCATCAGGCCCATCGACCGGGCGGTCATGAGCGTCAGTGGAATATTCTCGAGCTGGCGGAGGTACACCTCGCTCAGCACGACATGGACGTGGCTGTCGATCAGCCCCGGCATCAGGGTCTTGCCGCCGCAGTCGACGACCGTTGCGCCATCGGCCTTGATCGGACGCTCCGAGACCTCACGGATGCGCTCATCCTCGACCAGTAGCTCGAAGCCTCCGACCGTCTCGTCCCGCTCGGGATCGAGCATCCGGAAGTTCCGGAACAGCGTTTGACCCACCACACCCCTCCACCACGATGTCCACGATCCGGCAAGCAAAGGTCAGAAATGCGGCGGCGTCAACGTGACCGCGAAATCGGCAAATGCACCGCCGCATTGCCCCCTTTGTAGTCGACGGCATACGGCCTATCGTTCGTCAGTCGCCTTGCTCCCGGAGCCTCCCCATCATGATCGACCCTTGGAAGACTGAAGTCGCCGGCACTCGCCACATGGTGGTTGCAGGGCATTATCTGGCGGCGCATGCGGCATTTACTGTCCTGGAGGCGGGCGGCAACGCGATCGACGCCGGAGTCGCCGGCGGCCTGGCCCTCGGCGTGGTGCAGAGCGACCTGGTGAACATTGCCGGAGTCGCCCCGATCATGATCCGCACGGCATCGGGCGAGACCGTCACGATCGACGGATTGGGCGGCTGGCCGAGTGCTCTCGACCCGGCGGGCTTCGAGCGCGAGCACGGCGGCCGCATTCCGCGCGGGCTTCAGCGTACGGTTGTGCCTGCCGCGCCGGCGGCCTGGATCGAGGCGCTTCGGCGCTTCGGCACGATGTCGTTTGGCGAGGTCGCGCAGGGCGCCATCCGCCTGGCCCGCGATGGCTTTCCGATGCACCGGCTGACGGCCGCGGTGATCGCCGAGCATGCCGACGAATATCGCGAGTGGGACGAGAACGCGGCGATCTATCTGCCGGGCGGTAAACTGCCGCAGGCCGGCGACGTCTTCCGGCAGGAGGACCTGGGCCGCTCGCTGCAATACATGGTCGACGAGGAGGCCGCAAAGGCATCCCAGGGCCGCGAGGCCGGGCTGCAGGCGGCCCGCGACGCGTTCTACCGCGGCGACCTCGGCCGCCGCATCGTCGCGTACCACCAGGCCAACGGCGGCCTGCTGCGCGAGAACGACCTGACGGACTACCGGGTCTCGATCACGCCGCCCGAGAGCGTCGACTTCGCCGGCGGCAAGCTGCTGTGCTGCGGGGCGTGGTGCCAGGGCCCGGTGCTGGCGATGGTGGTCAACCTGCTGAAGGGCTACGACCTCGCGAGCCTGCCGCACAACGGGCCGGAGCATCTTCATCTCCTGATCGAGAGCATCAAGCTGGCCTTCGCCGACCGCGAGCACATATTCGGCGATCCGAACTTCGTCGACGTGCCGGTCGACCGGTTGTTGAGCGACGCCTACGCGCAGGAGCGCCGCGGCCAGTTGCACCGCGACCGGGCCTGGCCCGACCTGCCGCCGCCTGGGCTGGATGCCCGGGGGCTGGATGCGTCGGGGCGGCGGGCCGTTGCGGTCGGGGCCGGCGATCCGCCGCCACCGCCGGACACTTCCTATGTCTGCGCGGTCGACCGCTGGGGCAATGCGTTCTCGGCGACGCCGAGCGACGTGTCGTACCAGAGCCCGGTGATCCCGGGCACCGGGCTGGTGCCGTCGTCGCGCGGCTCGGCGAGTTGGGGCGATCCCCGTCACCCTAGCGGCATCGCGCCCGGCAAGCGCCCGCGGCTGACTCCGAACCCGGCGATGTGGCTGGCCCCCGACGGCCGCGCCATGCCGTTCGGTACACCCGGCGGCGACGTGCAGATCCAGGCGATGACGCAGTTCCTGCTGAACGTGCTGGTCTGGAAGATGCCGCCGCAGGTGGCGGTCGAGGCGCCGCGCGTGGCGAGCTACAGCCAGCCCGACACCTTCGAGCCGCACACCGCCTTTCCTGGCCTGGTCAAGGCCGAGGGGCGGATCGCGGAGGACACGCTGGCCGGGCTCGAGAAGCTCGGCCACACGGTCGGCCGCTGGCCGGAAAGTACCTATCTCGCGGGATCGGTGTGTGCGATCGTACCCGGCCCCTCGGGAACCCTGCAGGCGGCCTCCGACCACCGTCGCCCGACTTACGCGCTGGGGTGGTAACCGGGTGGTCCGAACCGAGAAAAACCTGTCAGCCCCTATCGCGACCCGGGTCGTTCCACGCTAGTGTTCGTCCTTATGGGACTTCTTGCCGTTCGCGACCTTCACCGGAATTTCTACGGCGTCCAGGCCCTGGCGGGCGTGGAACTTGTCGTCGAGGCCGGGACTATAACCGGGCTGATCGGCCCGAACGGCGCCGGCAAGACCACCCTGTTCCACTGTATCACCGGCTTGGTGCCGCCCGACAGCGGCAGCGTGACCTTCGATGGGCACGACATCACCGGCTGGCGGCCGGAGCGGATCACCCAGGCCGGCCTGGTGCGCACCTTCCAGATCGCCCGCGGCTTTCCGCGGCTGTCGGTGCTTGAGAACCTGATGCTGTATGGCGCCCGGCAACCCGGCGAGACACTGTGGAAGGCGCTGCTGTGGACCCGCGACCAGGCAGCGCGCGAGGACGAGGTGCGCGAGCGCGCGGTCGGGATCGCCCGGCGCCTCAACCTCGGGCATGTCCTGAACAACGCCGCGTCGGACCTGTCCGGCGGCCAGAAGAAGCTGCTGGAGATCGGCCGCGCCCTGATGACCGATCCCAAGCTGATCCTGCTGGACGAGCCGATCGCCGGGGTCAATCCGACGCTTGCCAACCAGATCGCCGACCACCTGCGGTCGCTGTGCGACGAGGGCATCTCCTTCCTGGTGATCGAGCACCACATGGACATGATCGCCCGGCTCTGCGATCCGGTCATCGTCATGGCCGAGGGCCGTCACCTGGCCCAGGGCAGCTTCGCCGAGGTCGCCGCCGACGAGCGTGTGCAGGACGCCTACATGGGGAAGCGCCGATGGGCCTCCTGACCGTCTCCGGCATAGTGGCGGGCTATACCGCCACCGACGAAATCCTCAAGGGCGTCGACCTGGAGGTCCAGTCGGGCGAGATCGTCAGCATCATCGGCCCGAACGGGGCCGGCAAATCGACGCTGTTGAAGGCGATCGCCGGCATCCTGAAGCCGAGCCGTGGGACCATCGAGCTCGGCGGCACCGCGATCCACGGCCGGCCGCCGCGCGAGATCGCCCGGCTCGGCCTGGCCTTCGTGCCGCAGGAGCACAACGTGTTCGGCACGCTCACGGTGCGCGAGAACCTGGAGATGGGCGGGTATGTCGACCCGGCCAACACCCCGGCGCGGATCGAGCGGATCCTCGAGCGCTTCCCGATCCTGGCCGAGAAGCGCCGTCAGATGGCGCGCACGCTGTCGGGCGGCCAGCGCCAGATTTTGGCGATGGCAATGGCGCTGATGGTGGAGCCGGCGGTACTGCTGCTGGACGAGCCATCGGCCGGGTTGTCGCCGATCGCCGCCGAGCAGCTTTTCGAGACCATCGTGGCGATCAACGCCGAAGGCCTGTCGATCGCCATGGTCGAGCAGAACGCCCTGCAGGCGCTTTCGATCGCGACCCGCGGCTACATCCTGGTCGACGGGCGCAACAGCATGTCCGGACGAGCGGACGAACTAGCGGCCGATCCGGGCGTCCGCCGGGTCTTCCTCGGGGGAGAGGCTGCATAACAAATGGGGGTAGAGATCATGTCGATCGTCTTGCATCCGTCTCGGCGTCAGGTGCTCATGGGGACGGCGGCCGGGGTTGCCGCCCTGGCGGCACCGTCCATCGTCCGTGCCCAGGGTGAGCCGATCAGACTCGGCGCGCTGAACCCGCTGACCGGGGCCGGCGGCTCCTACGGCCCGACCATGCGCAAGGCCATCGAGGGCGTGGTCAGCCGCGTCAACGAGGCGGGCGGCATCAACGGCCGGATGGTCGAGCTGGCCGGCGAGGACACCCAGACCAACCCCGATGCCGCAGTGCGTGCGGCCCGCAAGCTGATCGACGTCGACAAGGTGTCGGCGATCATGGGCACCTGGGCGTCGTCGGTGACCACCGCGGTTGCCCCGCTGTGCTGGGAGAGCAAGGTGTTCATCACCACGGTCTCCGGCTCCGACACCATCACCCAGCTGCCGCACCAGGGCTATCTGATCCGGACCCAGCCGAACACCCATCTGCAGATCCGGCGCCTCGGCGAGTTCCTGCTCGAGCTCGGGTCGAAGAAGGTGTTCGTGCTCGCCGCGCAGACGCCGTTCGCCCTGCCGTCGCAGGAGCGGCTGACCGAGGTCCTGACGGCCGGCGGCTCCGAGATGATCGGCGGCCTGGTCTACGACAAGGACAAGACCTCGTACCGCTCGGAGATCGACCAGGCGCTCAAGGCCGAGCCGGACATGATCTACCTGAACGGCTACACGCCCGACGTCACCGTCGTGCTGCGCGAGCTGTACAAGGCGGGCTACGAGGGCGGCAAGATCGGCCAGGCCTATGCGGTGAACCAGAAGCTGCTGGCCTCGCTGCCGGCGGACGTCACCGAGGGCACCTACACCGTGGCGCCGTCGCCGTCGGTCAACTCGGCCGCCTACAAGCGGCTTGCCGAATTTCTCGGCAAGGACGACCTCGATCCGTACTCGTGCCAGTGCAACGATCAGGCGAGCCTGGTGTGCCTGGCGATCGCCAAGGCCGGGGATTCCAGCGGCACCGCGATCAAGGACGCCGTCCGCAAGATCTCGCAGGGCCCGGGCGAGAAGGTCGACGACGTGATCGACGGCCTGCAGGCGCTGGCGGCCGGCAAGGAGATCAACTTCGAGGGTGCCAGCGGCGCCTGCGACTTCGACGACGTCGGCGACATCCTGACCACCAACTTCCGTTACGAGCAGGTGGAGAAGGGGGCCTTCAAGACCCTGAAGATCGCTTGATCGCGCTCCGACGGGACTTCCCATGCTGACCGAAGTCGCCCAGCTCGTGCTGAACGGGCTGATGGCCGGGACCATTCTCGCGGTCCCGGCCATCGGCTTCACCGCGATCTATGCGGTGCTGCGCTTTCCCAACTTCAGCGTCGCCTCGCAGATCACCCTCGGGGCGTTCGCCGGCTACGTGGCGAACGTCACCTTCGGGCTGCCGGCACCGGTGGCGGTGGCCTTCGCGTTCCTGGTGGCAGGTTGCTCGGGGCTGATCTGCGACGAGTTCGTGTTGCGGCCGATGCGGCCGACCGGGCCGCTCGCGGCTGCCATCGCGGCGGTGGCGCTGACCATCGTGCTCGAGAACGTCATACGGTTCTGGTTCGGCAACGACCTGCGCGGCTACGACCTGCCGGTGCTGCGCGACTGGCGGTTCGCCGGTCTGCGGGTCAGTCCGCAGCAGGTCGAGAACGGCGTGATCGCGATCATCGCCATGGCCTGCCTGTTCGGCTTCCTGGCGTTCTCGCGCATGGGTAAGGCGATGCGGGCGGTGGCGGACAACCCGACCCTGGCGTCGATCAAAGGGATCGACTCCGTCACCATCGGCCGAATGGTCAGCTTCGTCGGCATGGGCCTGGCGGGACTGGGCGGCATGCTGCTCGGCCTCGACACCTCGATCGACCCGCTGACCGGTTTTCGGGCGGTCCTGACGGTGTTCGCGGCGGCCGTGGTCGGCGGCCTCGGCAGCATCCCGGGTGCGGTGATCGGCGCGCTGACCATCGGCGTCGCCGAGGAACTTTCGCTGCTGGTGCTCGACCCGGCCTACCGGACGGCGGTCGGATTCTTCGCGATCCTGCTGGTGCTGACGCTCAGGCCGCGCGGCATCCTCGGCGAACGAGCGTTCTGAGGAGGGCGGGATGGAAAACTACCTGATCGCCATGCTGGTGTTCGCCGGCCTGTACGGGCTGATGGCGCTGGGCCTCAACGTGGTCTGGGGCATGGCCGGGATGATCAATCTCGGCCTGGTCGGCTTCTTCGCCGTCGGGGCCTACATCTCGGCGCTGCTGACCAAAGTGATCGGCATGCCGATCGCATTCGGGGTGGTCGCCGGCGCGATCGGGGCGGCCGGCGCCGGCATGGCGGTGGCGCTGGTCACCGCCAAGCTGCGCGGTGACTACCTCGCCATCGTCACGCTCGGATTCTCGGAAGTCATCCGCATCACCGCGTCGAACGAGATCTGGTTGACCAACGGCACCGACGGCATCTCCGGGATCCCCGGGCCATGGCGTGGCGAGGTGACGCCGGAAGCTTTCAATCTGGTGTTCCTGGCCATCGTCGCGGTGGTGGTGGCGATCGTCGTCTTCCTGCTCCAGCGCGTGCGGCATGCCGCATACGGGCGGGTGCTCAGGGCGATCCGCGACGACAACCAGGTGGCGGCGGTCGCCGGCAAGACGGTGATCCGCTTCAAGGTCGAGGCGTTCGCGCTGGGCTGCGCGGTGATCGGTCTGTCCGGGGCGCTGTACGGCCACTATACTTCCTATATCGCCCCTGACGGCTTCGTGCCGCTGATCACCATCTACATCGTGCTGGCGCTGACCGCCGGCGGTACCGGCAACAACTACGGGGCCGTGATCGGCAGCGTGCTGGTGGTGTTCTTCATGGAGTCGACGCGCTTCATCACCGAGGTGGTGCCGGGCCTGCAGGCGGTCCAGGTGGCGGCGCTGCGGGAGATGATGATCGGCGGCGCCCTGATCGTGATCCTCCGCCTGCGGCCGGGCGGGCTGATCCCCGAACGACTGCCGCGCATCGACCTGCCCGAGGCCAACCTGACCGAAAAGAAGAAAGCGACATGAGCCACGTCGGATCCGTCGACCCGTTGCCGCATCTGGAAGCCGCTGCCCGTGCGCTCGCCGCCGGTGGCCAGCCAACCGCCGCCTTTGCCGCCATCGACCGCGCCATGGACGCGGCGATCGGCCACAAGCTGTTCACCGTGCTGCGGTTCCATGCCGACAGCGGCGAGTCCGAGCGGGTCTACACCAACCAGCCGGACAGCTATCCGGTCGGTGGCCGCAAGGCACTGAATCCGACGTTCTGGGCCGGCCACGTGATCCATGGCCGCAAGCCCTATATCGGCTACGATGCCGACGACATCAAATCGGTGTTCTTCGACCACGAACTGATCGCGTCGCTGGGCTGCGATTCCGTGCTGAACATGCCGGTGGTCTGGAACGACACCATGCTCGGCACCATCAACCTGCTGCACGAGGCGAAGTGGTACGGCGAGGCCGACCTGCCGCTGGCCGCGGTGTTCGCCGGGCTGGCGGTGACGCCGTATCTGGCGATCGGGTAGCCGCCATCGCCGATTGATCCGGGTCAAGGACGGCGGCATCGTCGAGCCCTAGGCTCCGGGTCGACCGGTGACCGTCGGCCCGGTCTGACCTCACTTCAGTCGGGGACCGATCATGCCGGCCGCCCGCAGTACCACCCTCGCGGACAAGATCGCCTTCCTGTCGAGGCCGGATGCCTTTCCGGGCGACGCCGGGCCGGTCGAGACCTGCGAGACCCACATGTCGTGGGTATTCCTGACCGACCGCCATGCCTACAAGATGAAGAAGCCGATGCGCCAGGAGCGTCTCGACTTCAGCACCCTCGAGCGACGACGGTCGTTCTGCGAGGAGGAGGTCCGGCTGAACCGCCGGCTGGCGCCGGAGGTCTATCTGGGGACCGTGCCGCTGGTCGCGGCGAAGGGCGGATCCCTGGTTCTGGGCGGTGACGGTGCCGCCGTGGAATGGCTCGTGAAGATGCTGCGGCTGCCGGCCGACGGGACGCTGGAGGCCATGGCGCTGGCCGGGCGCCTGCGTCGGGACCATGTCGAGGCGGTGGCTGCCCGGCTGGCCGGCTTCTATGCCGGCTGCGACCCGGTGCACATGGAGCCGGGCGACTACCGCCGGCGCTTCCGCCGCATGCTCGCGGAAACGCAACGCGAGTTGCGGCGTCCCGGGTTCGCGCTACCGCTCGACACGGTCGACCGGGCGGTCGACCGGTTGGCACGCTTCATCGACGTCGAGGGCGAACGGCTCGATGACCGGGCCCGGGCGGACCGCATCGTCGAGGGGCATGGTGACCTGCGGCCCGAGCATGTCTACCTGGAGCCGGATCTGGTGGTGACCGACTGCCTGGAGTTCGATCGCGATCTGCGGCTGCTCGATCCGGCGGACGAACTCGGCTATCTGGCGATGGAGTGCGACCTGATCGGCGCCACCCACGTCCACGAGTGGCTGTTCGAGGCGTTCGGCGAGGTCAGCGGCGACCGGCCGCCCGACGACCTGATTGCCTTCCACAAGGCCTGTCGCGCGATGCAGCGGGCGAAGCTGACGATCTGGCACCTCGACGAACCCGGTTGCCGCGATCCAGGTCATTGGCACGATCGAGCCCACGACTATCTCGAGCTGGCGGTCATCAACGCCGAAAGGCTGCTCTGAGATCCTGCGGGACGGGTATCGTCAACCGGCTTTCGTCCGGTCCCGCTCCGCCCGGACGGCGTCCGGGTCGACCCCGAAATAGCGGCCGATCGCCTCGTCCGACATGCCCATGTCCGCCAGTGCTGCCAGGGCGGCCAGCGGAGCTGGCCAGGCGGAACCGGTCCTCGTGTTCCGGCCGGCCCGGTGGGTGGCCGGGTCGCGGTCCAGGGTTTGCCCGCTCGCCATGTCTCTTTCTCCGGGTGATCTGTTGGCCCCCGCCGCATCGTCCGCACCAACAGTACACCTGCCGATCGCTTCCGGTTGTGACGTTGGTGCGTCCATCCCGTGACATGGCAGGTTAACCTGCCGGGCCGGCATGTCCGTGCGGGAGATCGACGCCGGGGACGCCGGTCGGATCGCCGTCGACGTCGCTGCCCAGGTCGCGGCGCCATGGACGCCGGGACTCGAGCATGAACAGGCCGCCGGTCAGCACGGCCGCCAACACCAGCGCCAGAAGCCAGTACGGCAGTCCCGCGAGCTCCGCGAAGGTGATCTTCCCGGGTCCGCCGGCCAGGAGCATCGGTTGCAGGGTGGGCTGCGCATAGCTGAAGGCGACGGCGCCGGCGATGCCGCCCAGCAGGGCGAAGATCGCGTCGCGGTAGCCGACGCCGACCTGTGCCATCACTGTGCCCGGGCAGGCTCCGGCCAGCGCGATGCCGCCGCCGAGCAGCAGCCCGCCGATGACGTCGGCGGCGTAGAACGTTGCCTTGGGATGCAGCGACACCAGCCCGAAGCCCTGCAGGGCGGCGATCACCACCGCGCCGGTGGCAACCGCTGTCAGGAACACCTTCAGCATGATGAAGTTGCTGAGCTGCATCTGCCCGACGATCATGCCGGGCTCGAAGACCCGCGACTTTTCCAGGGCGAAGCCGAACACGGCTCCCATGGCCAGACCGATCAGTACTGCCGTGACGATTGACATGTGAGGTCCTCCAGCAAGCCGCCGCGCTCAGATGCGGCGCAGAAACAGGAACGCCACCAGGATTCCGCCGGCGAACATCGCGGTGACGGCGATCGTCGAACTCACCGCGAGCTGTGCGATTCCGGACAGGCCGTGACCGCTGGTGCATCCGTCGGCGAGGCGGGCGCCCAGCAGCATGAGGAAGCCGCCGGCAAAGGCGACCGCATAGCGAACCGGCGCGCTCGCGGTGCCGAGTGCCCGCGACCAGACCGGGGAAATCACCTGCCGGCGCGTGCCTGACAGACGCATGGAGGCGAAGGCGCCGAGCGCAATGCCGACGACCAGCGCCACCTGCCACCAATTTTTGCCGGTCGCCGCCACGTGTTTGGCGACGTAGTCGATCTGCGCGATCGACGGGTCTACCACCGAGGCGAGCAGGCCGCCGATCGTCACATAGGACGACGACGTCCCGAGCGCCGTCTCGATCAGGAGGAAGGCCGGAACCTGAAGCAGGCCGATCACCACGCCCGCCACATAGGGAGACCACGCCCGGTCGCGAATCGAAACCTCAGCCATGTTGCCCTCCGAACTGAGCCCATGCGCGCAAGGGGCAAGCCGATGCGGCCGTCAGATAACGCGCGCAACAGTTACATTAGAAGTATCTGTTGCGCGCGCATTGACCCAGATCAACCCAGGGCTCCGTTCCAGAAGTCGACCACCGCCTATCCGAAGATGTCGGCGGTGATGCTCTCGTACCAGCCGACGGATTCCTGGTAGTTGCCGTGCCGGATCTCGGGCGTCTCGCCGGTCGAGCTGACGAAGCTGGAAGTCGAGGCGATCTTGGCGTCGGTAGCGGCATATTGCGCCCCGACCTTCACCCCGTCGTCGGTGTCGATCAGGCTCCAGCAGGTATTGCTGTAGCGTGCCGGGAATGTCCGCGAACCGGTCAGGTCGCCACGGACGATCATGGCCGCCACCTTGGCCTGGCTGTTCGCCGAGAACGCCGATTTCGGCATGTCGCCGGCGATGCAGGCGTCGCCGATCACGAAGATCGCGTCGTCAGCCTTCGAGCGCATCGACGCCGGATCGATCGGGCAGAATCCGCTGGCGTCGGTCAGTCCGGCATCGCCGGCGATCGCGCCGGCGCGCTGCGCCGGGATCACATTGACCAGCACGCCCTTGAAGGTGTCGAAATCGGTCGCCACCGAACCGGTCGCCGGGTCGACGCCCTTGATACCGCCGTGCACGTCCGGCCCGTACCATTCCACCATGCCGGGATAGTACTTCTCCCAACCTTCGGAAAACAGCCCCTGCTTGGAGAACTTCGGCTTCGGGTCGAGGATGACGATCTTCGCGTCGGTAAGACCTTTGGCCTTCAGGACGTGGGCCATCATCGAGGCGCGCTCATACGGTCCGGGCGGGCAGCGATACGGGTTCGGCGGCGCCACCATGACGATCTGCTGGCCGTTCTCGACGGCGTCCAGCTTCGCCTTCAGCAACTGGGTCTGCGGCCCGGCCTTCCATGCGTGCGGCATTGTCTCGCTCGCCGCTTCCGAGTAGCCGGGTACCGAGTCCCAGATCAGCTCGATGCCGGGGGACAACACCAGGCGGTCGTAGGGGATCTTCGAGCCGTCGGCCATCACCACCTGTCGGGCCTCACGGTCGACGGCGGCCGCGCGGGCGTTGACCACCTTGATGCCGTAGCCGGAAGCGAGCTTGTCGTAGCCGTGGGTGATCGACTCGAAATCCCTGTAGCCCCCGAGGTAGAGGTTGGAAAAGAAGCAGGTGGTGTAGCGGGCGTTCTGCTCGATCAGGGTCACGTCGATGGCGCCTGCGCTATCCTTGGCAATCTGGCGGGCGGCGGTGCCGCCACCGGCGCCGCCGCCGAGCACCACCACCCGAGGCTTGCCCTGGGCGCGCAGGACGGCTGGGGCGGCAAGCCCGGCGATGGTGGCTCCGGCGACAAGCCCGAAGCGACGGCGAGTAAATGTCGACATGGCGGATCTCCTTGGTGGCAGCCTCACGTCAGTCCGATGACAGGGAAGCGAAATACGCGGCCAGTGCTGCGATCTCCTCGTCCCCGAGTGTGCTCGTCACGTTGCGCATGACCTGATTGTCGCGCTGGCCGTTCCTGTAGGCCAGCAGCGCCTCGACGAAGGCGGGGGACGGCAGGCCGACGATCGGCGGGATGTTGCCGTCATGGGCCGTGGCCGGCGCGCGGTGGCAGGTCACGCATTGCGCTGACAGATACTCGCCGTAGGCCGGATCGCCATCGGTCGGCACCGTGGGCCCGGACGCCCGAGCCGGCACGGCGACAAGCAGCGCCAGCAGGGTCGAAGCCAGAAGAATGCCGGGGCGGCGGTGTCCGTTTCCGATCAATTGCAGTGCATCGATCAACCTTAGACCCTCTTCGGTCTTGCCGCCCGGGCTGTCGACCCTTGGCGGCCCGGTCGAGCGTCCCGGCGGCGCCGGGTCCTGGTAGACCGGTGTCCCGGACACTCGGATTCCGTTAACTTCTGAGTATTACAATGCCAAAGGTGATAAAGTGAATCGACTGCACCAAGGTGAGTATCGAAAAAATGGCACGTTACTTGCCGGGACTTGACGCGGGGCGCCACGAAGAATTGCGGCGGTCCCTGCAGTGGAGCCGGGTCTTTGGTGCACGCAGAGAATGCGTCTATGAGCCACCTCGTGCTCGACGTCCGGCGAGAAAACGCCGGGCTCGAGCACAGTTCCTGCGAGGATATGATGCAAAGTGTCCTGGTCAGAATGGACGAGGAACTTTCCCTGATGCCGCGGCCGGCGGAAGTTTTCGGCCAGGATCGGGGCAGGGTCCATGCCTGCGGCGGACGCCGCACTGACGCCTCCGTCGTGGCGCTGCGGCGGTCCCGATCATGACGGTCGAAACGCCCCCAGCGACGCCGCAGCCATTTCTCGACTTCTATGGTCAGTACGGTATCTCGCCGGTGCACCAGGATGTGCGCAATCTGTCCGCGCATCTCCGCCGCCGTCGGGCGCTCTACCATCGGCTCGGGATTCCGCCGACCGCCGTCCGCGGGCGCCGCGTGATCGAGTTCGGCCCCGGCACCGGGCACAACGCCATCGCCACCATTCAGGACAGGCCCGCCCTGTACCGGCTGGTCGACGGCAACCCGGCCAGCATCAAGGCCACGACGGCCTCCCTGCGCCCGCACCGTGATGGCGTCGACCTGGAGGTGGTGCACGAGCGCGCCGAGGACCATCAGCCGGCCGGAGACTTCGACCTGGTCATCGCCGAGGGCCTGATACCGTTCCAGCTCCGCCCGAAGACCTTCGCCCGGAGCCTCGCCCGGCACGTCGCCCCCGGCGGGATCCTGGTGGTCACCTGTATCGATGCCATGCAGTACATGGGGGAATTTGCCCGCCGGCTGATCGCCTATACATTGACCGATCCGGGCATGCCCGCCAACGAGCGCCTGCGCATCCTGATGCCGGTGTTCGGTCCGCACCTTCGGGGGCTGCATGGGATGTCGCGCCGGCATGACGACTGGATCCTCGACAACCTGTTGATCCCGCACCCGGGCCGGCCGTTCTCGGTCGCCGGTGCGGTCGAGGCGCTGAGCGATTTCGACGTACTCGGCTGCTCGCCGCGGTTCCACGCCGACGCTCGCTGGTACAAGACCATCACGGACGAGGATCCCGGCTTCAACGTCATGGCGGTCGAGGCCTACCGGGCGAACGTGGTCAACCTCCTCGACTGCCGGGTGAACCTGCCGCCGGGCGACCTGGTGCATGGCGCCATGCTGGTCGATATGGCGAGAGAGCTTTACGATTCGGTGATGGCCTGCGAGAGCGCCGGCCGCTGGCCCGAGGGTAGCGACCGGCTCGTCAGGCTGGTGGACGGAATTTCCGCGCGCCTGGACACGGAATCCCCGATCACCAGCCGCAGCCTCTGGGAACTGGCGAAGTTCCTCGAGCGCCCGTCGTTCTCCGCAGCGATCACGGACCTGCCGACCTTCGCCGGTTTCTTCGGGCGCGGGCAGGCCTATGTCAGCTTCGTCAAGCGGCGGTGAGGCGGCAAGCACGGTAGGGTCGCTCAGTCGACCTTGGTGGTCGCCTCGTTGTCCTTGCCGGCCTCCGGCGTAACGTCCAGCACGCGTGCGCGCATGGTGATCTTGGCGGCCGGCTTGCAGTCGCTCATGCATGGCTCGCTCTTGGTGGCGTAATGGCTTTCCCGGGTGCGGTCGTCGGCGATGAAGTTCGCCTCGTTCGGCAGCTTTACGGTCGCGAAGTTGTCGCGCGACAACTCGAAGGTATCGTCCGTCACGACATCGTTCATGTAGAGCAGGTAGGCGGTGATCGCGTACACGTCGTCGTCGCCCAGCGACCGGGAGTCGCCGAACGGCATGGCACGGCGGATGTAGTCGTAGACCGTCGACAGATAGGGCCAATAGGACCCGATGGTCTTCTCCGGCCGGTCGGCGGTCAGGGTGCCCTGGCCGCCGGCCAGTACCGGCCAGCGGCCGATACCCTCGCCGAAGTCGCCGTGGCAGGAGGCGCAGCGCTCGGTGAACAGGACCTCGCCATCGGCCACGGTGCCGCGTCCCTCGGGCAGCCCGACACCGTCCGGGCGGACGTCGATGTCCCAGGCCGAGATCTCCTCGGCGGTGGCGCTGCGACCGAGCTGGAACACGCCATGTGTCGGCGTCGACGACTCCGCGGGCGCGGCGGTCGGTGTCGCGGCGGTGGCGGCCGGGTCCACCCCGGCGTCGGTCGGTTTCGCCTCGGCCGCCGCCGCAGCCTGGTTGGAGTGGCGGGCCAGGTAGGCGATCACGTCGGCCCGGTCGCCGGCATCCCGGAGGCCCGGGAACGCCATCCGGTTGCCCTTGATAGTGGTGCGCGGCGACTCGAGATAGGTATCCAGGCTCGCCTCGTCCCACGCCAGTCCGCCGGCACCCGCCTCGACCATCGCCTTGGAGTATCGGAAGCCCTTGAGGCCGCCGGCGGTGCGCCCGAACAGGTCGTTGAGTTCCGGGCCGACGCGGTTCTTGGCCCTGGGACCGACCTGGTGGCAGGCGGCGCACTTCTTGAAGACGATCTCGCCGTTGGCGGCGTCGCCGGCGGCGAGGACCGGCCCGGCGCCCAGCAGGGTCACGCCGAGTAGCAGGGCTGCGCTAGGAAACTTCAACATTCTCGACCGTCCCGTCGGCTTTGACATACCAGGTCTGGATTCCGTTGTTGTGGTAGATCGAGTTCTCGCCGCGGGCGGCACGAAGCTCGTTCTTGGTCGGCTGAACGAAGCCGGCCTCGTCGATCGCCCGCGACTGCAGCAGCAGTTCCGCGCCGTCCCAGTCGACGTCCAGGTAGAAGCGGTGCAGCGCCTTGGTCAGGCTCGGCCCGTCGAGCCGCGCGGTGGTCCAGTTGCGACCGCCGTCGATCGACACGTCGACCCGCTTGATGCGGCCGTTGCCGGACCACGCCAGGCCCGAGATCACCGCCTTGCCGCGGCCGTGCCGGATCGGCGCCTGCGGACTCGGACTGGTGATGACCGACTTGACGTCCATCGTCCAGGTGAAGCGCCGCGCCTTCCCGTTGGCCAGGAGATCGGTGTATTTCGACGTCTCCTCGCGCTGCTGCCAGGGCTGGTCGCCGACCTCGATCCGGCGCAACCACTTGATCCACATGTTGCCTTCCCAGCCCGGCACCACGAGGCGGAGGGGGTAGCCCTGTTCGGGGCGCAGCGCCTCGCCGTTCATCTTGAAGGCGACCAGGCAGTCGTCGAGCGCCTTCTCGAGCGGGATCGAGCGGGTCATCGCGGCGGCGTCGGCGCCTTCCACGAGCAGCCATTTCGCGGCGGTCTTGAGGCCGGCCTCGGCCAGCAGGTGTTTCAGCTTCACGCCCGTATAAGCCACGCAGTGCACCATGCCGTGGGTGTACTGGCAGCCGTTGAGCTGGGCGCCGCGCCACTCCATTCCGGAATTGGCGGCGCATTCCAGGAAGTAGACGTGGTTCTCGCGCGGGAACCGCATCAGGTCCTGCATGGTGAACACCAGCGGGGTATCGACCAGCCCGTGCAGCATCAGGCGATGCTGCCACGGCTCGATCTCCGCGATCCCGCCGTGGTGGCGCTCGAAGCACAGCCCGTTCGGCGTGATGATGCCGTCGAGCTCGTGCAGCGGCGTGAAGCTGACCGAACTCTGGCGCGAGGCGGTGAGCCACTCGACGTCGCGCCGCACCACGTTGGCCTCGTACTGCGACGGGGTCCCGTAGGGTTGGCTGACGACGCCCTCGCCGAGGTAGCGGTTCCAGTCCTGCACCTCGGTGATGACGGACTCGCCCGCAGCCGCGGCCGGACGGGCTGCGGCCATGCCGGTCGCCACCCCTGCACCCGCGGCAGCGAGGCTTCCGGTCAGGAACCGTCGCCGGCTGGTCTCCCGGGCCGTGCCGGCCTCCGGCATCTTCGTCTTGGCCTTCTCGCTCATCGCGTCCCTCGACGTTGATGATCGTTTCACGACGCCACCTTCACCGACCGGTTCTCTTCCAGCCGGACCACGGGATTGCGGGCCAGATAGCCCTCGACCACGTCCCAGATCGGCGGTCCCTCGGTCGCTTCGTTCACCGAGGCCCAGCCGGCGACCACGTATTCGCGGTCGGGCATGACGGCCTCGCCGGTCTTCAGCACGGTCATCTCGGAGATCCGGCTGCCGATCGCGGCCGTCGGGTCGATGCGGTAGCCCATGCCGCCGACCCGCACCATGTCGCCACCCTGCTGGTAGTAGGGGTCGGCATTGAACAGGTTGTCGGCGACGTCCTCGAGGATGTCCTTGAGCAACTGGCCGGTCATCGGCGTGCGGTAGGCGGCGGGGTAGGTCATCGCGCAGGCGTTGTGCAGGTCCTCGACGGTGATCGCCTGGCCGGGCAGCAGCGAGGTGCCCCAGCGGAAGCCCGGCGACAGCGCGATCTCGGCGTCGCGCTCGGCCAGCAGCGCCTGGCAGATCAGGTCGTCGAAGGTGCCGTTGAAGTTGCCGCGGCGGTACAGCAGCGAGTCGGTGGTCGCCAGCTCGCGGCCGAGCTCGGCCTCGTATGGGGCGCGGACCTTGTCGACCAGCGCGGTCATCTCCGGGTCCGGGGCGATCACGTCCGAGAATACCGGGATCAGCCGGTAGGCGTAGCCCTTGAGCTTGCCGTCGCGGACGTCGAGGTCGAGGCGCGAGACGAACTTGCCGTTGGACCCGGACGCGATCACCAATGTGTTGCCGACCTTGACCGGTTCCGGCAGCGCGTCGTGGGTATGGCCGGTCAGGATGACGTCGATGCCGGGCACCCGGCTGGCCAGCTTGCGGTCGACGTCGAAGCCGTTGTGCGACAGCAGGACCACCACCTCGGCGCCTTCCTCGCGGACCGCGGCGACGTTCCTGGCGACGTCGCCCTCGCGGATCCCGAACGACCAGTTCGGGAACATCCAGCGCGGATTGGCGATCGGCGTGTAGGGAAAGGCCTGGCCGATCACCCCGACCTTGACGCCGCCGCGCTCGACGATGCGGTAGGCCTCGAAGGCCGGCTCGTTCCACTCGGAGTCGTAGATGTTGCCGCCGAGGAACGGGAACGGCAGCCCCTCGACCAGTTCCTTGACCCGCTCGGTGCCGTAGGTGAACTCCCAATGCCCGGTCATGGCGTCCGGCTGCAGGGAATTCATGACCTCGACCATGTCGGCGCCGAGGGTCTTGTTCGCGGTGTAGCTGCCCTGCCAGGTGTCGCCGCCGTCGAGCAGCAGCATGGCATCGCCGCGCTCCTCGCGGATGCGCCGGACGATCCGTGCCACCCGGTCCATGCCGCCCATCTTGCCGTAGCTGCGGGCCAGGGCGGTGAAGTCCTCGGAAGTCAGCGCATAGGCGTGCGGGGTGCCGGGCGCGATGCCATACAGCTTCAGGAAGTCGGCGCCGGTGACGTGCGGCGGCAGGCCGTCGACCTCGCCGACCCCGAGATTGACCGACGGCTCGCGGAAGTACAGCGGCTTGAGCTGGGCGTGAAGATCGGTGATGTGGACCAGGGTGACGTTGCCGTGCGGCGCCATGTCCAGCAGGTCGGCCTCGGTCAGCTTCTGCTGCGCGGCGGCCCTGCTCCACCGCCCGGCGGCACCGGGTCCGAGGATGGCGGTCACCGCGGTCGCGGCCATCAGGAATTCACGCCTCGAGAACATCCGATCCTCCGGCAACACTCTCCCGGCGGCGGAATCGACCGGCGATCCCGCGTCCGCGATTTCGATGCGTACAAGTCGGGCGGCGGCGCGGTCCGCTCGGGGCCGCGCCGCCGTCGGGTCTACTGTCGAACCGCCGGCGTCTCGACCGAGAGGCCGGTGCCGCGCCAGGTGACGTACACCTCGAGCGCCATCAGCTCGTCGGAGAACGCCTTGGGCTGGGTCCCCCGGGTATCGCGGATGCAGCCGCGGAAGCGGTTGTGCACCGAGATCATGTGCCCCTGCTTCAACCGGTAGGTCGGGAAGCCGTTGATGTTGCCCTGGCTCAGGTGATCGGCGCGAATGTACTTGCCGTTGTTCTGCTCGTGACAGGTCGCGCACGAGAGGTTCAGCTGGCCGGTGCGGGTGTAGTAGAGGTCCTTGCCGTTGTCCCACCAGCTCTGCATTTCGCCCTGGGCCAGGTCGACGGCCACCGGCGTACCTTGCGACTGGTACTTGATGTAGGTGACCAGCGCCTTCTGATCGGCGGCATCGAACTTGTAGGGCTCGGCCTGCATGTTGTTCTTGCGGCAGGCGTCGATCTGCAGTTCCAGGTTGAACGGCTTGCCGGCGGCGGCATTCCACTTGGGATAGTGGGCGCCGACATCCTTCATCGACTGGGCGGCGTCGTCGTGGCAGGACGCGCAGGACTTGCCGGCGGCACCATCGACCGTGTTCCAGACCTCTTCGCCACGCTCGACGTAGAGCATGCCCGGGTTCTGGAAACTGTCGGCTTCCAGGGCGCGGGTCTCGGGGGTGCGGTACAGCCAGCCTGACAGTACTTCGTCGAACGGGTGGTTCGGCGGCGCTGCCGTCCGGGTGATCATCTCACGCTCGCCGTCGATGATCAGCTTTTCGTCCACCGGGTCGGCCCGCAGGGCCGTGCCGGCGAAACCGACGGCCACGACGCCCAGCGCCACGGACAGGATCGAATTCAGTTTCACGGCGTTTCTCCTCCCAATCCGGCGGCTTCGCTGTCCGCCCGGTAATTCGACCTCCGGCTTACTGCACCGTGATCTTGTTTTCGGCCGTGTAGGTCGAGCCGTCGTCGTCTGCCCAGGTGAACGTGAAGGTACCGCTCTCCATCACCTTGGCAGTGAACTCGAGATACGGGTTCGCGGAGATCGCCGGCGCCATGTCACACGAGAACACCGGCTGACCATTGAAGGTGCAGGTGAACTTGTTGATGATCTTGCGCGGGATGATGTTGCCCTTTTTGTCTTTCCGCTGACCGGATTCCATCTCGTGGCTGATCAGCGTCTTGATGGTGATGGTCTCGCCCTTGGTCGCCTTTGAGGGGACCTTCACGCGGGGTTTCGGCGTAGCCATTGCTCGGATGCCTCCTGTTCGCTCAGCCGCCGCAGCCGCCGATCGTGACCTTGACCAGCTTGGTGTCGCTGAACACCGCGCCGTTGCTCATCTTCGCGACGGCAACGACGTTCTGGGTCTTGGCCAGCCGGATGCGGGTGGTCGCCGAAGCGGTGCCGCTCATCGGGGTGAAGTGGAACGTGGCCACCGCCGGATTGGGGTTGCCCTCGGCCAGGAAGATCACCGACTCGACGTAGTCGTCGGCGGTCATCGGACTCTCGACCGACACCGAGATCGGCACGGTGTTGCCGTTCTCGGCAATCTCGGGAGCGTCCAGCGTGATCCGGCCAGTGGCCGGCACGGCGCCACCGGTGAAATCCTTGACGGCCTTTTCGGTGGAATCGGCGCTGGCCCATGCCCGGGTCGTGGGAACGCCCAGGACCGCGAGGGTCGTCGCACCGACCGACAGCGCGAGCGCCCGTCGTCTGGTGAGGTTCATGGTCATCTCCTTGGTTTCCTGCCCGTCCATCCCGGCCTCAGTTCTTCAGCGTGCCGAGATAGGCGACGATGTCTTCGACCTGCTGTGCGGTCAGGATCGTCTTGCCCTTGAACTTCTCGTCGACGTGCACACCGACGTCGAGCGAGTAGAAACCGGGCATGACGGTCTCCGGGCCGAACACCTTCTTGGAGTTCACGACGATCGCGCGCAGCTCCGCGGGCTTCCAGCGCTCGGCGACGCCTTCGAGGGGCGTGCCGACTTCGCCATGGAACTGCTGCTCGCTCATCTCCGAGTTCTTGTGGCAGGCGAGGCAGTTGCCGAGCTTCTTGTCGATGAAGGCCTTGCGGCCGGCGGCCACGTCGCCCGGCTGGCCGGTCAGCGACGCCTTCACGGCGGTCTCGTCGAACTTGACGTCCTTCGGCCCCACCGGTCCGGCGGCCCAAGCACTGCCGCTCACCGCCATCAGCAACGCCGCGCCGAACAGGCCCATCTTGCAGGTGTCGCGCACTGTACCCTCCCATCGCGAGCCGGTTTTCCGGCTTCGTCCGTCGATCGCGACCCGCTGCACTGTCAGCCGGGGACGCTCTTCCTATAGATATAATTATTGCAATATATCGATTGATGCAAGTGTTGCTGTTCGGCCGATGCGGTGGGGCGGTAGCCAACCCGAGAGCCGATGGTTCCTCCCATCTTCGTCATCCCGGAGAGACTGCGCGAGCAGCCGGCTCCGGAATCCACGGCGCGACGGGCAGCCGCTCCCTGGGCGCAAGCGCGCCGCGTACCCGCCTCACTCGCCCGACAGTCGACCCTCCTTGCGGAGCTGCTCGATGATCCGGGCGTGATACTTCTGAAAATGCTCGTCGCCCTCGTAGCCCTTCTCGCGGACCCAGCGGAACATGTTCAGGAAGGTCCACTTGCCGAACGCGCCGGGCATGGTGGCGACCGCCGCCTGGGTGACGGTCATGCCGGTGGGCACGCGGTCCGGGAGGAACACCAGGGTCGGCGTGAAGACGTAGCCCCATTTCCGGGCGGCGGTCTTCTCGGTCAGGGTTTCGCCGTCGAGGTCGGTAACCTCCTCGTCGCCGAACATGTTGTACTGCACGACCTTGAAGTTGGCCTCGATGTAGCCGGCCACCTCGGGATCGGCCAGCAGCACCTCGTGCATCTTGCGGCAGTAGATGCAGCCGCGCTGCTCGAACACCATGACCAGACGCTTGCCCTCCTGGTTGGCGGCCTCGATGTCCTCGGCGACATCGCGGAAGGTGATCGAGAACCAGTCCTGCTTGTGCAGGCCGTCGTCGCCCATGCTGGCCGCAGACGCGGAGAATGGGGCAAACGCCAGGACCAGGGCCAGGGCCAGCACCGGCAGCAGCGATCCGGGGAACAGGAAGCGGGTGGGCATGGCGGATTTCCTCCCTAGCCGATCTGCGAGAATATCGGGAACGTCTCGATCATCCAGTTGGCGATCACCGACATCTGGCCGGTCATGAACAGCACGCCGGTCGCTACCAGCAGGCCGCCCATGACCTTCTCGACGGTTGCGAGATGGCGGCGGAAGCGGCTGGCCCAACCCAGGAACTGGGGCGCGAACAGGGCGGCCAGGATGAACGGCAGGCCGATCCCGAGCGCGTAGACCGCCAGCAGCGCCGCGCCGCGCAGGGCACTACCGGTGGAACCGGCCACGAACAGGATCGCCGCCAGCACCGGTCCCACGCATGGTGTCCAGCCGAACGCGAAGGCCAGGCCGATGATATAGGCGCCGAGCGGCCCGGCCGGCCGGCGCGCGACCGTGAAGCGCATGTCGCGGAACAGTGGCGCGATCCTGAACACGCCGAGGAAGTGCAGGCCGAGGATGGCTATGATGGCGCCGGCGGCGATCGACAGCACGTCGAAGTAACGCGCCACTGTCTGCCCGACCACGCTGGCGGTGGCGCCGAGGGCTACGAATACGGTGGCGAATCCGAGCACGAAAACCACCGCCGACAGCAAGATGCGGCGGCCGGCGTCCGGCGGCGGTGCGTCCTCGCCCGCGAGCTGCTCGAAGCTCAGCCCGGTGAGATAGCACAGGTAGGGTGGCACGATCGGCAGTACACAGGGCGATACGAAGGACAGCAGCCCCGCCAGGAAGGCGCCCGCGAAGGTGACGTCGAGCATGTCGGCATTTCGCTCCCGTTGCCGGTCCGTCGACCGGTCGTTTATTCATTCAATCATATTTACATTTTTCTATATATGACAAATTCTGTCTGCGCGCGTATGTTCTCGCCATGCGTATGGGTCGCGGCATGGCCGTAGCGGCTGTCGTTCTGATGCTCTCGGTGGCCGTGCCTGTGATGGCGCGGGCAGCGGAGCTGTTGGTACTGGTACAGCCGGGCTGCGTCTGGTGCGCGCGATTCGATGCGGAGATTGTCCCCGGCTATCCGCACACGGCGGAGGGTCGCCGCGCCCCGTTGCGCCGGGTCGACATCACCGAGCCGTGGCCGGCAGAGTTCGCCGCGATCGCCCCGGAACGCCTGACGCCGACCTTCGTCCTGGTATCCGACGACGGCGAGGAGGTGGCGCGGCTGCGGGGCTATCCGGGCGACAACTTCTTCTGGCCGCTGCTGGGCGAGATGCTGGCGAAGCTGCGGCCGGCCCCGACCATGTAGAATGCGGGACGGCAGCGTGAAGGCGTGTTTGAATTCCGGTCCCGCCGTGTCACGGCCGAGGGCCACCCGACGGCGGAGAGTATAAGTGGATACGCCTGTGACTGCGTGGACGACGCACCTGCCTTCCGACCCGGCGGCCTTGCAGGAGTTGCTGGAGCAGGCGCATCGGGCCAGCGAAATGCTGAAGGCGCTGTCGCACGAGACGCGGCTTCTGATCCTGTGCCTGCTGTCCGAGGGCGAGAAGTCGGTCTCGGAACTGGAGGACACGCTGTCGATGTCGCAGGCGGCGGTCTCCCAGCAACTGGCCCGGTTGCGCTTCGACCGGCTGGTCAAGACCCGCCGCGACGGCCGGTCGATCTACTACAGCATCGCCGACGAGGAAGTGGCGGCGCTGATCGGTGCGCTCTACGACATCTTCTGCCGGAAGGTGCGCAAGCCACCGGCTGACTGATCGGCGCGCCGCTGCGAACGGAACTGCCCGGACCCGGTATGGTCCAAGACAACGAACGGTATCCGTCCGCCAGGACGAGACGCCGTCGGGGAGGAGCCACGTGGTCAGCCTCGAGGCGCATGTCGCGCTTCCATTGGTCGGTGCCGCCGCCGGGATCGTCCTCGGTTTCGTCGCACGCCTGAACCGGTTCTGCACGCTCTCGGCGTTGGAGCGGTACTGGTATTCCAGCGACGCCACCGGCCTGCGTACCTGGGTACTGGCCGCGACCGTCGCGATGCTGGCGACCCAGGCGCTGGCGGCGCTCGGTCTCGCCGATATCCGGTCCAGCTTCTATCTCCGGCCCTATCTCGGCCTCAGCGGTTCGATCCTCGGTGGCCTGATGTTCGGGTTCGGCATGGCGATGGTCGGGACCTGCGCCTTCGGGGCCGTTGTCAGGCTGGGCGGCGGCAGCCTGCGGTCGCTCGTGGTGCTGCTGGTTCTCGGCCTGGCGGCGGTCGCCACCCAGCGCGGCCTGCTGGGCCAGGTCCGCATCGCCCTGGTGGACGACTGGGCGATCGACGTGACGGCGGCCGGCGGTCAGTCGATCCCGATGCTGGTGTCGCGGCTCCTCGGCTTCGACGCCACCATCGCCGTCGTCGCCCTGCTCGGCGGCGGCCTGCTGGCCTGGATCTTCGCGGACGGTGCGTTCCGCCGTCGCGGCGCCCTGATCGTCACCGGCACGACGATCGGCCTGGTGATCGCATTCGGCTGGGCCGCCACCACCTACTTCGCGACCATCTCGTTCGAGCCGGTGCAGATCGAGGCCGGCTCGTTCTCGGTGCCGGTCGGCGATGTCATTGTCCATGTCATCACCTACACCGGGACCGTGCCGGACTACGGCGTCGGGTTGGTGGTCGGGTCGGTGATCGGCGCCGGTCTGGCGGCCTGGTACCGGCATGATGCGCAATGGGAGGCCTGCGACGACGCCCGCGAACTCAGCCGTCATCTGGCCGGCGGCGCGCTGATGGGGGTCGGCGGGGTGTTCGCCATGGGTTGCACCATCGGTCAGGGCGTGACTGGGTTCTCGACCCTGGCGATCTCGGCGCCGATCGCCTTCGCCTCGATCCTGATGGGCGCCCGCCTCGGCCTGTCGTGGATGGTCGAGGGCAACGCCTGGGCGATGTTCCGCGGCCGGCAGTCGGGGCCCGGGCCGGCGGAATAGTGATCGCGTCAGCCGGCGGCAAACCGATAGTGCGCGCCGTTGCGCTCGACGATGCCGAGCCCGGGATAGGGCAGGTGGAATCCGACGATGCGCGTGCGGTCGCCAACCAGCCGGTCGAGCAGCTGGCGGCGGGTGGCGGCACCCAGTTCCGGATCCTGGTCGCTGCCGGCATGCCAGTCCGGGCGCTCGAACGAGATCACGTCGTTCGCGATGGCGTCGCCGACCACCAGCAGCCCGTCGCCCCGGTGGATCATGAAGGAGACGTGGCCGGGTGTGTGTCCGAAGGTGCCGACGGCCTCGATGCCGGGCAGCACCTCGGCACCGGCGTCGAACAACTCGACCTTGTCCTCGATCGCGTCCATCCGGTTGCGGGCGCCGACAACGAAGCTCTGCCGGGCCTCGGGCATTGCCGCCAGGGTGCCGGGCGCCCGCCAGAAGTCCCATTCGGAACGGCCCATCCAGAAGCGGGCATTCGGGAACACCGGCTCGTCGAAATCGTCCAGCACGCCCCAAAGATGATCGGGGTGGGCGTGGGTGAAGCACAGGTCGGTGACCTCGGCCGGGTCGATCCCGGCCGCCGCGAGACTGGCCGGCAGCTTGCCGGCGGTGTCCTGGAACAGCGGCCCGGCGCCGGCGTCGAACAGAACGGTGCGGTCGCCGCTGCGCAGCAGCGTCAGGTTGCAGTCCGGCCGCACCACGTCCAGCGGCAGCCCGCGGGGCTCGAGCAGGGCGGCGATCTCCGGTGCCGGCACCTCGGGGAGGTAGAAGCTCATCGGCAGGACCAGCCCGCCGTCGCTGACTACCGTGACCTCGGCATCCCCGAGCGCCATGCGGGCCGGGCCAGCGGCGCGGGCCGGGACTGGTCGTCCCGCGGCGCCCAGACCGAGGGCAGCCAATGCCGCGCCGCCGAGTACCGTGGCGCCGAGTACGGCGCGCCGGGTCCAGACGTCTGCGCGCGAAGAAATCTGCGACGGACCGTTGCCCACGGTTTCCTCCATAATAACATATGAATTTTTGAATTTATCGGACGCGCGGTCCGGTACTGTCAAGCATGGGCCACCCCTGCCCAGGGCTCCGAACTCGGGTTAACGGCCTTTCGTAGTAGTTCTGGTCGTGATTCGCTGGGTCTCCCGATTCGCAGGAGGTCCCATGCCCCCGTCGCCGTTTGGAGAGAAGTCGCGGCTTGGCTCGTT